>Ga0255753_1001174_pt1 | contig 32125 bp, 17 predicted proteins | sample 041ome_10_FD_179953 | JGI IMG/M metagenome (GOLD analysis project Ga0255753, IMG submission 179953) | Coastal salt marsh microbial communities from the Groves Creek Marsh, Skidaway Island, Georgia - 041412US metaG (version 2) | ecosystem: Environmental > Aquatic > Marine > Intertidal zone > Salt... | reverse complement strand
GCGACGCGTCGACCTTTTCGTCTCTCTTCTCTCTCTCTCTCTCTCTCTCTCTCCGAAATAAAGGTGGCACGCCGGAAGGAGTCGTTCTGGAGGACGAGAAGACTTTAGAAGAGTGCGGCATCACGCGCTCGATGGGTTTGAACGAGTACCTCTGGGTGGATTCCAAGGAGAATCAAGAGAAGTACAAAGAAGAAAAGGCGCGAATGTTTAAAATCTTACCGAACCACGAAAAGTTCATGGAGGAGTACGCGGCGGAAAATCCAGGTAAAGGCGACTTTGACGCGCTGAGCGACGAGATTTTGGAAAAAGGAGCGCCGAATAAAGGCTCTAAATTGTTTAAAGAGACAATCAGCGACGAAGAGTATTTTAAAGACGCGGAGAAAATTCAAGCGAAAGTGGAGCGAGAGTTGGAGGAGTACAACGCGAAGGAAGACGAGGAGAGAGAGAAAAAATCCGGGAAAGAAGAACAAGAGTAAAAGAAACAAACGCACGCGAGCGTAACGACGACTGAGGAGGAGCGTGCGTCGTTCCGATGATGATAATGGAAAACTATTACTATTCGTACATGAATACATTTGAAACATTTTTTTTACAAAGTACATATAATATGAAAGTTTACGCTCCTTCGCGCCGGTGGAGTTGACTCGCCACTCGTTCTTCTTCTTCTTCCTTTTCTTCTTCTTCTCTGGCAGAGCTTGTCCCGACGTTATTGTTCAACCGTAACTTTACGATGGAATATTTAGGGACCGATAATCGCGATGGCCTGAGCGCGTAAAACACGAGCGAGGAGACTATAAAACCGAACGGAATAAACACGGTGATGGCGCCGACGCTCGCGGCGAACGCGAGCGCGGCGACGCAGTTTTGATAGTTTCCGTCTTCCCATCGGAGCGTTTCTTTTCGAAGCGTTTCCATAAAATCCGCGAAATAGGAAAGTTGACACTGCACCCAAAAGATCACTTGCATGGTTTTATCGAACATGGCGTCGTTGAGCTGCTTCGGTCCTCTCAATAAGCCTTCGTTTTCGAATTCCGTGCCGCGCACGACGGTTGAAAACCAACCGATGGGCGCGTCAAACTTTGAGCCGGGAGGGAAATTCGTAAACTCCGAAGCCGAATCGGAACGCAAAAGCTCGTTATTTCTCGACTTCTCTGCTCCAAAGAGGCACGCGGTCGTTCCGTCGTTGTTCGACGAACAATGCACGACAAAACCGAGACACATGCAAGAGACGATGTAGTTTGGAAAGAAGCAAAAGAAGAGCACCGCGAGGTGTAAAGAGGCGCTCGAGGAGTAATCTCGCCAGCGCACCGCTCGTTCGAGTCTCTTCAAAGCGTACGCAAAAGGTTGCAACGCCATACTGATGCGAATTACCGCAGCTTTCGCGCGAATAGAATCGATGCCTAAGGCTTCTTCTTCTTCGTTTATGTCATCCACATCGCTGCTAGAGGAAGCCAGCGGATCCCGAGGGGGAACCGTCGCAAACTCTCCAATCTTGGCTCCTCTCCTCCCATGTTCTCCCGCCGCCGCAGCGAAGCTCGAATTTGCGCTCGCTAAAGCAGACGAGGACAACGACGACGATGGTGGTATCTTCTCAAACATCAGCGTATCCACAATATTGCTGGGAAGCTTGTTAACTCCGGCGATTAAAGCCAGGCGTTGCGCTTCTCGCTTCTCGCGCTCTTCGCGATGATGGCGAGTATTCATACCACCTCCGAATTTGCTGCTGAGATGCGCGAACGCAACGGAAGGATCCCGGACTAAGATATCATCGTCCATATCGCTTATGCCGAATAACAATTCTCGCGCGAGTTGCTTGCCCCTGGCGTAATATCCAACACTCATGGCCGCGTCCTCGAATCCTCCGAAAGAGGACGACGCGGGAATCGCATCCGCGTCGTTCGCATCACTACTTTTGCTTTGAGCAGCAATAAAAGTGCGATTAAAGAGACCGTTGCTTTTAGCTTTTCGGAACGACGCTTTAACGGTGATTTCTCCAGTTACTTCGCTATCGTCTTCGGAGCGCAACGGAACAGTTGCGACGATATCTCTCCCAAACGATGGGAGCGAGGATGGATATATCGTACACACGCCGATGCGTTCGTCTGCTCTGGCTCGATCGAATACTCCGATATGAACCGGTTTCGTGATGTCACGAATAGCGACGTCCAATTCTCGTTTCCATCCGGCAGGAGATCTCGCTGATGCGTTCGGTAACCACGCCCACGAAACGTCGTGTCGAATCGCAATCCCAGGAGCTGACCCCGACGGAATGTGTCGCATTTTCAAAATGCGAACGCGCGTGGAACCAACAATTGGAGCCGCGAGCGGGTCAATCGAACGAACAATGCGCGTCGCGACTTTCACCTCACCTAAATATTCCGCATCACTCGTCTCGGTACTTCCTCCATACGTGAAAGATGTATTGTTTGATGCCTCACCGCTCGATCGCGCGGCGACGGTACCGGTTGCGCTCGTCGCCGTTGTGCCAGACTGATCGGCGCGCTCAGTAGCCGTGAAACCAGACAAGGTCGAAAGCGGTTTTAATTTTGATTTACCCGCGAAAGTAAACTCACCATTCGCGTCCACGTTCACGTTTGACTTCACTTTTGCTTTTTTCGGGGTTCTCAACAACTTGAACTTGCCATTACCTAGTGCCAACGGAACGCCCGTTCTTTGGTTGATCTTGAAAAAGCTCGATCTAGAATCTTTGCACACCGTCTTTGGCATTCCCGAGCAATCGATGCAAAAGCGTCCAATCTTGACGTTTTTCGCGCCTTCTTTATTCGAGTAAACGTCAATTTTCACGATCGCATTTACAATCGGTTCTTCCACCTCAAAGCAGACGACGTCGCTGTCTTCTTCCAATTCTCTCTTGTTGCTTTTGCCTTGAAAGAAACGAGTCGCCGGTTGCCCTGCTTTTTTCGCTTTGAAGATGCCTAAATCTCGCGAGTCGTTCAGCAATGAGCATCTCAAAACGACGCCGTTAGAATTTCTCCCGGCTTCAGCTTCAGGGATACCTCTCACACTAGTGATGCGCACGAATACCTTACACGTTCTAGGGGCGACTCGAACGACGGGTCGATTCGATACGTCTTTGCGCAACGGACCTTCGCCAAACAAAACCGCCGCGTTGTCATCGTCCGAGGAATCCGCGTCATCGTCGTCAATATTGTGCAGTGCCATGTGTAACTCTTTCGCAGCCTTTGAGGACGCAAAATCTTTCGACTTGCCACGCTTGAGAGTTTCTGGACGAATGTTTGGTGCACCGACCTCGATAGCTTCGGAGCGCGTGCCTAACCAGGCGCGACACCGGATACTTCCGACACCTTTAGCTCCATTCTTCGTGGCCGGTTTCGGATTCACGTCTTGCAGAGTCGCCTCGATGTTCTTTACCGCGGATAAATTCGCGGTGAACGGAACAGCCGCGCGCGAGCTCGTTTCCAAAATGGCCAATGGGATCGAAGCTTCGCCCAGTGCTAAAGTCGCGTAGGTTGTCCTCGACGTTTCGCCCATTGCTCCGTCGTCGTCGTCGTTCTCATCCTTGTTTTTTAGAATTGGCACCGTAATAACGACCGCAATGCGTCCGGCGTTACAGTCAACATCCGCGGCGGGGAACGCGAAGAATTTCTCCACTTCAAATCTTTGAGCGCCTGAGTCGCTCGCGTTACTATCGCCTCCTTTCAGAATGCTGTCCACATCGTATCCTAATCGCGTCGCTTTCGCCGAAGACGCGTGCTGACCGACCGATATGTTTATGACCGGTTTAGATCGTTTATCTACCCTATCTCGCAAGCGCTCATCTAATAATAAAGAATATATTTCAACGAACACGAATCGCTCTGGATGATAGCCAACGCGTAACGCTGCTATAGCACCTCTCTCGTATTCCGGACGCACGCCGTGTAAAGACTCGTTATCTTCCGTATCCACGTGTTGGTCCTCGTTCGCTTCTAATCCTGGCGCACTTTCAAGCATTGATACTATGCAATCGAACGCCTGGTCTCGAAACTCGCCGAAATTTTGGAATCGAACAGCCGTTGCTCGAGTTCCCGAGTTTTTTTTCTTTCCATTCTTTTTCCTCTTCTTCGCCGAATTCTGTTGCACTAAACTTTGCGCCGTGACCCACTTAACGAGAATCTCGTGTTCGCCGTTAATCTGTAAGGCCTGGAAATCGCCCGCGTGTGCAAACCATCGCTTTCCCTCGCCGCCATCAAAACACGCGCAAAATGGGTCGCGGAAGATGCGCAAAACACCTTGCGCACTCGAAAGCGCGCAATCGAACGATCCAAGACATTCCGCCGTGTACGGAAGATTAAACGCTCTCGCCGTCTCGATGTAATCACTATTCTTAGCCGAGTTGAATGAAGTGTCGAACGAATTATCCCCCGCATGCATTCCGGCATTATTCGGTTTACTTTTATTTCCAAACAGTTCGTCAAACGTCGGCAGAGATAAACCAAAGCTCGAAAAATCCGGCATTTGGAAAAATCCGAAAATGTATTGACTATACGACGTGCTTCCCGACTTCTCCGTTCCCGTGTGCGTTTGCTGTTGCGAACTGGCGTGATCGAATTCCTCGGTCGCATCAAACGTGTCTTGATCTGACATCGTGCTGTCGTCAGAGTAAAAATTATTACCGCCTCTACCGTTTTTGTTCCTATACCCGATTCTCGAATCCAACGACGAATCATCGACGTCCTCCTCCTCTCTCGTTTGATCGCTGCTCAAGCTCGTCACCGATTCTCCGTCCTCTGATGTCGATGGCAAAATCCTGTTACCACCTCGCGGATCTTCGTTTTCGTATTCGTCGTCGTCTTCGTTGTTAAACATGCTCGCTAAATCTCCTCTCGAACTCGCCCTCGCCAACCCAATCATTGAATCTAACCTTCTCTTCATGCCGCTCCTCCTCTTACTCCTCCTCTTCGCGTTGCTCCACGGCTCCAAATACGACGTCGACGTCACTTGTTCTCCACTTTCCGTGCTTATCGTTCTAGCTATGATAAGAAAACCTTTCTCCAACCACCGTCTCGTCTCCAACAAGTTCAACTCGTCCGTCTCCACCCACACGTCGCCGTCCCATCGACTCTCCACCGTACTCGTCGCCCCGTCTGGGTACACAATAACTCTCCGTTTCCCGATTTCTGTTATATTCGTCAACGAAACTCCGTTCTCGCTCACCAAAACGTCTGCTAACGTGTTCTCTTTGTGCGAAATCGACCGTATCTCGCACACGTCCACCGTTTTCGAAGCTTCGCTCGTGTTTCTCACGGATGCATCTAATTTCGACCGCGCGAACGCCACCCCGCAGTGGCGCACGAAATCCCGGTAGTTGTGCACCACGGACGTTTCCCACGTTCCACTGTTTGTCGTTTGTCGTCGCGCGCGCATTCAAGAGAGAGAGAGAAACGGGGTGAGCATATAAAAGAGACGCAAAAAATGACGAAATGCGCGGCAAAGATCGAAGGGAGAGAGACAAGAAGGAAACAAAGAGGAACGCGTCCGAGATAAAATCGATATATATATATATATATACACACAAAGCGCGTGTCGAACAAAGACCGCACCTGAAGTTTGGTTTCTGCCCAATCTCCGCCCCATCGGGCGGGTCTGGCTTCGGAACGATCCGTGCGGTGGACATAATAGTGTTTTGGAGCTTTTTTCTTTTCCTGTTGGAAAAAATGTTACTTACTAAGATTTAGGGTTTCATGCCGTGCTCAAAAAATACGCGCTTTGGTGTAAAAACACGGCAAAAGACGGCAAAAAGAAACGATGTCTTCTTCGTCTTCTTCGTCGTTCGCGACGTTCTTCGCGTCGCCGCTGCTTCTGCTATCGTTGCTCTTTTCGTCTGCGTTCTTTCTTCGAGAAGCGAGCGGTGGATCGTGCGCGCTTTCGCGACAACACACCGTTTTCTTGAGCGCCCCCGAAGGCTCGATCTCCGATGGTAGCCCAGAGACGGAGTTGTATCTGACGCAAGAGCACGAGTGCCGGTGGAAGATTACCGCCGCTGGCGAGGAAGAGAACGAAGAAGACGACGACAACGCGTCGTCGGAGCAAAAAGAGGAGAAAAAGACGACGAGAATCACGCTCGCGCTGGAGTATTTCAACTCGGTTCTAGGAGAAGACTTTTTGAGAGTGTACGATGAAAACGAAGAAGAAATCTTAGCCACGTATTCCGGAGACGTCTTCCCGCACTCGATCGCGTTTAAAAATCAGTCGTCTTTGACCGTGGAGTGGAAAAGTTTGAATCTGAATCGCGATAAGGGGTTCAGAGTGCACTATTTTACGGATAGGATGGATGGAGTGAAGTGTTTGAACGATTGCGATCGGGTAGGGGTGTGCACGGAAGCGAACGTTTGCCGGTGCCCGAAGGGTAGAGCCGGAGCGGACTGTTCTATCGTCGTGCATCAGCTCGTGATGGAGAAGAAAGAGAACGATACGGATGGATCGACGAAGCGGTTTCAAGGGTATTCGTTGTTGAGGAGCGAACCTGGGGAGTGCGCGTATTTGAACGTCGATGTGCCAAAAGAGAGTTTGAGCGGCGACGGCGCGTCTTTCATGCGGGTGGAGGCGACTTTTCCGGACGGTCTCGACGGCGACGCAAGACCTTCTCTGTTCATTTCGAACGCGTTGGATATGAACGGAACAAACTTTTACGTTCCATCGAGTGGATATTGCGAAACAGAACCGCGCGGGTGCGAGTGGATCGACGAGGACGAAACGACAAAGAAGGAGGAGAAGAAGAGCGGTTCGTCGTCGCTTTCAGCTGGTGATGAACATATTGCTTTCAGAGACTATTCTTTGCTTCTTTCGACGCCAGAGAAAGAAAAGGAGGATACTAACGCGACTCAGTTTACAGTCACTGCACCACAGATTCCAACGTTTCACTATTACAATAAGTTTGACATGAAATCTTACAGCGTTTTAAGTCCGATTCATTCGCTGCGCGTCGACAACGTTTCGAGCGATAGCCGGTTCATAATCGCCGTTTGCAATGTTCGAACACCACCACTTCCCTCGGCGTTTAAAACGCACGAGTTACAAAATTTCATCCCGGAAGAAGTGGGGAAAATGGATGGCGGAAGCGGCGGTGGCATTCAGTTCTGGTCCAGCGTCGCATCTAAAGAACCGAAAACAGACGTCGTTTCGCTTGTTAAAGTTGTTCTTTCAAACGAAACTAAAGATTCGTGTGTAACGGATTGCAACAACAATCGCAGCAGATGTTCTGCAATAGGAACGTGCCTCTGTGAACGTCCGTACGCTGGCACATACTGCGAGAGCAAAATGAAAATAATTGAGCCAGATGGGGTTGTGCACACCTTTTCGGAAACACTCGATAAAGGAGGCTCTGCGAAAATGTACATTTCTATTCCGGAACGTCCGAGCGACTCCGACGGCATAAACGCGATAAAAATTGAAATTTCGCACGAAAACAATCCTTCTGCATTAGGTACAGTGCTGGTTCGTCGCGATACGAACGTATCGAATGAGTTTTCCGATAACGTATCGGATCGGATGGTTGTTTGCGCGGCTTGGCCGCACGAAGAATTATATCACGGCGAAACGCGTTGTCTCTCGTTTGGGTATTTCGCAGACTACGCCGCGAATACGGAAGGCGCGACGAGCCAGCAAGAATCGCAGTTTGTGAACGCGCTTTCGATCGTGGCGAGCGATTACGCGCGATTGGAGATTCCAATTGAGAGCGTGTTTGAGGGTAGCAGCAACGCCACGAGGCAAAACTTTTCAGCCGGATACTACGTGACTGTAATTAATCATCACGCGATATCCGGCGAGCGAATGTCATTCGACGCGCGCGTATCTTTCGAGTACGAAGATTATTCCGCCACGAATGAAAAAATGCCAACTTGCTCGTTCAATTGTAGCAACCATGGCATTTGCGTGAATGCGGGTTTCTTTAGAGGAATGTGCGTGTGCTTCAAAGGATACGCCGGTCTTTATTGTCAAAACAACGCTACGAAGTTAGCGGCGAATGAGGAGAGCGTCGTTGAACGAAACATTAGGCCTGGCGATTGGGAATACTTTTACGTCGAGGGCGGAAATTCCAACCCGAGCGCATCCGCAATTCTCTCCGTGCAAGTCATAAACTACGAGGATGTTAACGGCATACCCGAACTCTTTGGCAAAAGAGTCGCTAGCCCTGCTTCCGTACACGGCGCCTCTACCGATGATGGGAACACGAAAATTATGTTCGAAACACCAGTTCCGGTGAAGTACATCCACAGCGATTTCACGAACACGTCGGTATTTACGCTTAATTCGTCGCTCGTATCGTCCGGACCTATCGGAGATGAAGCAAACTCATTTTTGAGTTTTCAGGATGATTTTAAAATCCCTCGAAATGCTTCAATAAGTGACATCTCATGGAAAACTTTGCGAATTGACGCAACACCACCGTCGTATCTTTCCGAGGCGTGCTTGGCGGCGTATTCCGCCGAAGAAAGGAACTATTTCGCTTATTCAAAGTGTCCGTCGCTGACACCAGCAAGTGGCAGAGAACTCGTCATAGACGGAAGTTTAAAGACTCCCGGGTTGATTCAAGACGGTAAAAACGCTGGCATCGAGTTGTTTGAAAGCGTCGACGACGACGATTTGGGTGTCTTTGACGGTAGTTCTAAAGACGATAAAACATCGTTCGAAGACGCAAATTGGGTATCTGGTGAGATTGTAATCACTTGGAGAGCGTTCGTGAGAACTGGATACGATGTTGAATCCGTAGCGCAAACGCAATGTACGAGGATTGATTGCATCGTACCGGAATACCTATTCGCGAATTTCACGGTTTATCCAAACGAAACGTGGAGTTTTGGCGTAAGGAGTGCCAAAGTACGCCAATCAGACACGGCGATTGAGCCGAGCGGCGGAACTCGATTTGAAGGAAGCGAGAAAGATTTGCACATCAAAGTATCTTTACTCCTCACCGAAAGCGGCGGTATTGATTCTTCCAAGCTATGCGTCGCCAACTGCAGCGGTATCGGTCGATGCGTCAACGGCGTGTGCGCATGCCCTCTCAATCTCACCGGCGTTGCATGCTCGATACCGATTGAACTCTTGACGTTGGAAGATACGCTCATTGAAAAAAATGGAACGTCTCTTGTAATTTCTGAGAATGTTACCGACGTTCGAGTGTTACCTGAAGGCGCGTTCGATGTTTACAGATTTCGCGTAGCAAACGATACCTCCATAGTCAGAGCGACGCTCGACCACGCTTTACACCATGGATCTTCACCTCGATTGTTCCTGAGAAGAAACGCTGTTCCGATTTATTGTCCTCCGGGCTTGCGCGGTGGATTTCTGAACGATGGTGACGGTGAGGTCAACCAGAACTTGTACGCTGGCGATGGCGACATTTGTAGAGACGCGTACGACGCGTTTGATGCGCTCGAAACTAGAGATGAATCGTCGGGCAAGTTACCTGAAGCAAAAATAATACCAAACAAAACTCACAATTCCACCGACGACGCCGACATCGACGATGGTGATGATTATCATCCGTTTGGCGAGGAAGAAAAGTATCTCGTGCAGCACGAAGCCAGCGTGAAGGTAGCAGACGTTCCAAGAAGATATAACATGAGCGGATGGAGTATCGGTTCAGAAGAAGATGAAGGAGAAAGTGCCGATTGGTGGTTTCTGACTGTATTCAACGACGCTATCGGCGCTTCTGAAAGCTTGATATATCGCGTATCCATACAAACGCTCCCTTCCTACGGCTGGTGCCAGAAGGAGTGTAAAAACAACGGCGTTTGCGACAAACTCAAAGGCATTTGCGAGTGTTCGAAAGACTTCATCGGCGACGCGTGCGAAATCCCTCTCATCTCGATTGAAAACGGTGAAACGAAAACGTATGAAGATAGGTTAGATTCGGGCGAGGCTGTCGCGTTTTCTTTTGAAATCAGGTGCCAAAATCAAAAATTTGCGCTGGATGTTGAAAAATTGAATGATTATTCGGCGTTTGCAAACTCTGGTCCTGAACTCTACTTTGGTCTATCTCGCGGTGACGTGCCGAAGTTTGATTCCAAACGCGGCGTGTGGAAATCGGATTTGTTCGAAACTATTCCAAACGTCGACGTCGGCGGAACGTTGGGGTATTACCTTCGAGGAGAAACCTCGGCACCTGTTGGAAAATATTTCGCCATAGTCGCTGCAGGTTTCGGGCAAAGCGCTTTATTAAATGGTGTTGCGGCGAAGCTTTCTGTCTTTGGAAGCGACATTCCGAACGAGAGCGAAACGAACCAAAGTAGTAATTGCTTATACCCGAGCGGAACGCTTGGTGTAAACGTCAAAGACGAAGTAGAAGAAAACAAAGATTCTGTCATATTGGACGTTTACGAGCTCGATTACGGACCCGATTGCAACTGTTACATGGCGAGCGTGAAAAAAATTACTACAGCCGGAGGTTTCGAATCAATAACTGCTAATATAGTATTTCCCAAAGCGCGGCCTTCCTCATTCACGTTACCTTTTTATTACTTGCGTAACGACGTGCGAAAGTACGCCGGAACAGCACCAAATGAAGAGGTAAACGTTGAATATCAATCTCCAGATCCACGCACAGCGCTTGCATCGAACGATATTGTCCCCGATGCGTGGGATCGCGAAGGTTGCAACGCCTACATCTCCGACGACGTAGAAGGCAAAATCTGTATAGTCGCAAGAGGCGGATGCCCTTTCGACGAGAAAACATTGAATTGTCAAAACGCCGGCGGCGTGGGTTTGTTGATTGTCAATGTCGACACGTACGAAAGTCGGATTCCTGCACCGGCCGCTGATAATTGGCGAAGTTTCCCACAAAATAAAATCACCATTCCGACGTTTTCAATAGGACAGGTCGATGGTGATACTTTGTTAGAAAAATACACGAGAGAGTCAGCTTTGCAGCCAGATGACGCGACAGAGTCGCGCACGCTTCTTGAAATGTTTTCTTACATTTGCAAACTTCCATATTGCAAGACGTGCGCATTTGGATTAGGCAACCCGTCCGATAACTGTACTCAGAATAAATGTCCTGGACTAGATCCGACTTTTTCTGTCGCGTGCAACGGCAGAGGTGTCTGTACCGAAGAAACCTCCTTTCGGTGCGACTGCGAGGAAGGCTACGAAGGCGAGAGTTGCGAAAAGTTTGCAACCCCGCCCGTGTTTACTCGCGTGCCAGCAGTTGATATCGCTTTAGAGTTGGCGTCCAACGAAATCGCTTCGTTTACTTTCGGAGCGTCGTTATCAAACGCGACGACAGAAAAAATGGACAACGGTATCAAATTCAGAGTTGTGAACGCTCGGTCTGTTCGAGCGGCTTCTATCGATACAAACACGGGAGCGTTTCTCTTTGACGCGACAAAAATAATAACTACCACGGATGCACAACAACAACAAAAGATGGAGATCGACGTGACGATCGAAGCGATTGATCCGCGTGGCGAAAGTGCTCAAATTTCCTTCCCTGTTTTCGTCTCGAACGTACCAAACGTGGCGGGAAACACGGAGATTCAAAGAATAGCCGCCGGCGGATGGACGATACGCACGCTCGGAGAAAAGAGCACAACGGCGAGCAGTAAAGAAGAGCAAGGAGATGGCGAAAACATGGAAAAATCAGCATCCGCAGACGACGACAACAACGATGAGAGTGAAAAAGAAGACGTGAAGTTAGAGAAATCCTTCGGCTTTTTGTTCTTTGTCTCTATGTTCGGCCTTGTCCTTTTCGGCTTGCTCGGATTTAAACTCTTGAAACTTCGCAACCGAAACTTACACCGAAGAGGTTTAAGACACGTCGAGCTCCCGGAATGGAACGCCACGGATGACGTCGAAACGCTTCGATCGAGATACTTTGAATCCAACACGGATGAAGTCCGTACCATCGCGTAAAAAATTGAAAGAGAACTTTCATGCGCTTACGCGTCTTCAAAACAAATCCCTTTAGACTTTTAATCAACTTTTACTAAATCTTTGTTTCAATCACAACCAATAATACTACACAACTACTGCTACTCAAAGCATGCCTCCTCCAATCACCCCGGCTTCTTGTAACTCTTTCTGCAAAGCCTCGTTCCCTTGCAACAACTCTCTGAAATTCCTCTCGATTTCCTCGATTTTTCCCTCTAAAAATGTTCTCTGGTTTTGACAATCGTCCAGCATCTTCTCCGCTTTTTTCACCGTTTCCGCGAGCTCTTTCTCGATCTGCGGTTTTGATCTCAACACAAATCCTCGTCCTAACGGTTTGTACAAGTTCACTTCGCTCTTGCCGTCGTCGCTCGTCGTCGCAGATAACTCCTTCGCGGTCAATAACGCCCTCTGTTTATCGACGGACTTTTGCTGAAATTGCGCGTGCAATTGCTTCAACTTTTGCGTGGTTTCGATGTACTTTTGTTGCAGTTCCATGAATTGCTTTCGCTCGGCGGACGGCTGTTGCTGTTGACTGCCGCTCATCGCGCGTTCCTGTCTTTGAATCGCTCACTCGTTTGTTTCCGCGTGTTTTGCGCACGAAAGAGAGAGAGAGAGGGAGAAAGAAAGCCGCAAAAAAAGAGTGCGGAGACTTGAAGTCAACGCAAAGTGGAAAAAGCACGCCAAAAATCACCTAAAGAAAGCTAAAATCTCAAAGCGCGCACGTGGTCAAAAGATTCGCGTGTACGTACGTATGCAATACAAAAGATTTTTTAATCGCGCGAAGGTACGGCAGGCGCGTTTGTATGTGGTATTTCTTACACTGCTGTCTGTGTGCACAAACGAGCGGGGACGAGAGAAGAGCTAATGGTATCTTCGCGTGTGCGTTTTCAAATTACCAGTTGTCGTAAATCTCTTCTCGCAAACATCACATTCATACGGCTTCTCTCCAGTGTGAGTGCGCATGTGGATTTGCAAATTACTAGCTTTACTGAAACTCTTCTCGCAAACATCGCATTCGTACGGCTTCTCTCCAGTGTGGATGCGCATGTGGTATTGCAAATGACTAGCTCGACGAAAGCTCTTCTGGCAAACGTCGCATTCGTACGGTTTCTCTCCCGTGTGAGTGCGCACGTGGATTTGCAAAAGATCCGTTCTCGTAAATCTCTTCTCACACACATCACATTCGTACGGTTTCTCTCCAGTGTGAGTGCGCATGTGAGTTTGCAAATGACTAGAATTACGAAAACGCTTCTCGCAAACATCACATTCGTACGGCTTCTCTCCAGTGTGAGTACGCATGTGGCTTTTCAAATTACCAGTTGTAGTAAATCTCTTCGCGCAAACATCACATTCGTACGGCTTCTCTCCAGTGTGAATACGCATGTGGCTTTGCAAACTACTAGATTGAATAAAACGCTTCTCGCAAACGTCGCATTCATACGGTTTCTCTCCAGTGTGAGTGCGCATGTGAGTTTGCAAATTACGAGTTGTCGTAAATCTCTTCTCGCAAACATCACATTCGTACGGCTTCTCTCCCGTGTGAGTGCGCATGTGAGTTTTCAAATCACTAGATTGAATAAAACGCTTCTCGCAAACATCGCACTCGTACGGCTTCTCTCCCGTGTGAGTGCGCATGTGAGTTTGCAAACTACCAGTTCTCGTAAATCTCTTCTGGCAAACACCACATTCGTTCGTCCTCTTCCTCTTCGTTGTTCCTTTCGTAAAAGCAGCGCTCTCTTCGTTTCGTATCTTTTGATTTTCTTTCGTTTCTTCGTTAGGTATTTTCACGCACAACACCAACTTTTCTTCTTCTTCTTCTTCTTCTCTCCTCTCTCTGCTACTACTCACCACGATCGTCTTCGCGTTGACCGCCCTTTGCGGATTCGCGCTCTTTCGTCGCATCGCGAATGATAACGATTTTTATTTTGCCGCGTGAATAAGTGCGTATACGTATGTGAATATCCGAAGAAATGGAGAACTTTTTTCCCCAACATCGTATCTAAAAGTCGTTAACCCAACGCCGCAACGCACCTCTTCACTTCGCGCACATCGCGCACGACGCACCCAACAATAATAACAACAACAACAACAACAACGATGCCCTCTTCCTCCTCTTCAAAACTCGCGCAACTCATCGAGTCCATCAAATCCTCCGACGTCGCGCGGACGCAAACTTTGTGCAACGAAATCTCCCCGTTCGATGTCAACTCCGGCGTGGAGTGCGACGGCGACGGGGAGGAGGATTTCCCTCTGCAAGTCGCTCTGGGTGCGCATTTTTTCTCGTTCCATCTCTCTCTCTCTCTCTGCCGTTCGCGATCGCGATCGCTTTTCGCCGGCTCTGCGTCCTCCAGAGCGCTCTTCTTCCGCCTCCGATTTCTTTTATGAAACTCACACCTAAAATACGATAACACCAACGAATACAGACGCGCACCTGGCAAAAAAATCCAACGACTCGTTCGCGTGCTTCGCCGCGGTTTGCGGTCACACGCACTTAAACCCGGACAAAGACGTCTGGAAAGACGGGAAAACCGCGCTGCAACGCGCCGCGGAAAATTTAGACGCGCGCGCGTGCTTCGCGCTGTTGGAGCGCAAAGCGAGCGTCTCGGCGAAAAACCACCGAGACGGGAATAAAACCGCCGTCGAGTACGCCGAACGCGCCGCGCCGATTGCGAAAACAAACGAGGCGCTCGAAAACAAAGAGCGCGTGGTGAAGCTGCTCCGGGCGGAGAGAGACGGCACCGAAGAAGGGTTGGAGAGGTTTAAGAAGAAGCTAAATCTGTAAAATTTTTGTAGTAGAACTAGTATAGCGGCTAAAATCTATTTACCAACGGCTACGTACGCATCCATGATCCGTTTCAAAGTTCGATCGGATCTGTGGTAACACGCGATGTTCGACCAAATTTTAAATTCGCTGTACGATTCGTGCCAGCAGTTTGTCACTTGAATGAGTTTACCGCTGTTTGTACTCCAAAAGCACTCGTACTCCATCGCGTCCAACATATCTATCGAATCCTTTAAATCGAAAGTCTTCCACTTACCCACTCCGTGATTTTCAAACTGGACGTAGGACGGCTTCAAAGACAGCAAAGTCATGGATGCTCCGATTAATACGGCTGCGTCGTTACCTTCCGTGTCGATTTTCAAAACATCGAGACGAGTGATACTTTCTTTCCGCACGAATCCGTCCACCGTTATCACCGGAGTCTGGTGAAATTCGGAATACCTTTCCGTTTTCAAATTTGGATTCGCCGTCATGCCGATTCCAATATTCTCCTGGCCGGCGGTTATCTTCGGAAACTTGACTGTATTTGGCCATGAACTCGATGACACCGCGTTGTAGTGCACTGTCAGTCCGATGTCGGCCAATTTCATTTCTTCCGCAGCGGCGTGAACTCTCTCGAATGTTTCGTAGCTCGCTTCTATGCAATAGTGTCTGTATTTAATGCCTTTACTACTTCCGCGGTCATCACCCGACGACGACGACGATCCTCGCACCGCTTCGTCCCATTTCTTCTTCTCCCACGAGCACGAAAATTCCGGAAAACTGGTCAGCTTTTGAAACCGCGCGACGCTCGCTCTCGGCTCTTTCGTGAACCTTCGCAACTGAAGAATAGCGTCCGTTCCTTTGTTGCACCCGACTTCAATCGCGGCAAAAGAGCCAACTTCGCTACCAATAATACTCCGCGTCCACTCGTCGTACCATTTTTCATCCGGACACGTCGTCGGCTCCTTCCGAAACAGCTTCGCGTTTCTTTCGATCCGGCTCGCGTCGCACTTCGGGTACACTTCGCTTCTCACAGGGAAAGGCACAGAAGAGGACAAAGAAGACAAAGCGTCCGCGCTTCTCCTTTCCTCCTCTTCTCCTCCTCTTCCTTTCGCTAAAAAAAAGAAGCGTCGTCCCTCTCTTCCTCCCGAGGATGATTTTGATGATGATTATCACGTTGTTCTTCTTGTTCTCGTTGCTGTCGACGCGCCGCTTTCAACGACAGCAAACGCGCGTTGAGCGAGAGCGAGAGGAAGAGAAGAACGAGAAGAGAGAGATTGGTGCTTTTAACCCCCACTCCTCGAAGACGCATTTCTTTTGTCCTCCGTAAACAACAACCGTCGTCGTCGTCGTCGTCTCTCCTTTCTCTAAATCGACGCGCGCTGGTGACGACGTACGCGTGCGGCGGGGGCAGCGACGAGTTGCGTGACTTGAATTGGAATTGGAAAATTGGAAAAACGTGCACCAGATATTGTGTCGCGTCGCGGGAGAAAAAAAGCGCGCACATCACAACGCGCATCAATCAATCATGCGCCGACACCACCGAGACCTTCTTTTTTCGCGTCGTCTCGCCGTCCTCCTCCTCTCGAGGAGCGAGAAGAGAGTAGGACGCGTTGGAGAGGTTTCTTCTTCGGTTTCTTCTTCTTCTTCGCGTTCCGGGATTCGCACTTTTTTACCGCGCGGAGAAGAAGGAGAAGAAGAAGAAGAGAGAAACGACGCGAGGAGAGGGACGAGAACATCTTCTTCTTTTACGTTTTCAGGCGGCGGCATTCGCGGAAGCAGCAACGACGTTCGGGGGGGTCTTCGCGGTTGGTTCTCGTCTCCTCCTCCTCCTCTGGCGTTCAACGCCTCGTTCTTCGCGAGAGGCAAACACGGCAAGAATAAGAACAAGAATAAAGGCGGAAAGAAAGGTAGCAATAGCAGTAGCAGCAGTAGCAGCGACGAGGACGACGACGAGGACGAGACCGGCGATGACGACGACGAGGAGGAGGAAGGCGCGGACGCGACGCCGTTTACGGCGGCGTCCGTCGAGCGCGAAACGGCGCGAGCGGTGGAAAACTTGAAACTCGAACTCGGGAAACTCCGAACGTCTCGCGCGTCCACCGGTGTCGTGGAGAATATCATGATTGACAATATTTACGACAGTTCCGGGCCTCCGGTGCCGCTGAAATCGCTGGGCGCGATTACCGTTCGAGACGCGAAGACGATCTCCGTCGCTTTGTACGACAACTCGGAACCGAACAAAAACGCCGTGGAAAATGCCATCGTGAACGAAAAACACTTAAAATTCGGCGCGAAGAAAGACGAATCCGGCGTCATAGTCACGCTCCCAGAGATGGACTCCAACGCTCGCAAAGAAGTCGTCAAAATGGCGCAAGAACTCGGCGAGAGATCGAAAATTAGCGTCCGCCGCGCTCGCAAAAAAGCCATCGACACGGTGAAAAAGCAAACCACCTCGCTCAAACTCTTCGGCGAAGACGAGAAGAAACGTTTCGAGAAATCCATCCAAAAAGTTCACGACGACGCGATCAAAGAAATCGATCGGTTGGAGAAGCAGAAGAAAGAGCAGATTGAGAGCGGGGCGTGACCCGCGCGCGACGATGTTCGCGGGAAGAATTTTTTGCGATTCTGCGCTCATCATTTGAAAGACCGCACGCGCACTCGCGCAAACGAGAGAAACCGCACGACTGCGATGCGTGCGAGAAGAGATTCACGACTTCTCTGGTAATTTGACAAGAAGTCACGCGCGCGTAATCATCGTTATTAGAGTTCTTCTTCCGTTTAGCGGGGCCGTTGTGATTGTACTCCACGCATAAAATTTTTCCCCATGATTTCGTATTACGAAAATTTTCAAAAATCCCAAAAAAATTCAAAAAAAGAGGAACGCGTGTGCTCACAAATTTCCCCACGCGCGTTGCTTTTATTACTACGAAAACGCCTTCTTTACGGGCGTTGCCGGCGAGCGAGAGAGAGAGAAGAAGAAGAGATTTACACGTTTTGATCGGACGGCTTCCTCCTTCTCTTTGGGGAGAGTTCTCCATGTCCTCCTTTTCGCGCGGCTGGTGTTGTTCTTGCCAACGACTCTCATCGTCGTCGTCGTCGTCGTCCGCGTTCGCGCCAAACTCTTCTCGCAAAAGCCGGCGTGGGGTCCCTTCCGCGGCGCGTCGAAGGAGCGTTCCGTTCTCGATTTCTTCCTACGATGCAGAAGATAACGACGACGATGGAGGATATTCCTACCGGGACGTGGAGTTGAACGTGCACTTGCTCTCGCCGGATCGGTATCGGTACGATGCGAATTACACGACTACTCGTCAGAACAGGAGGGTGATTATCCAAGAGCAGGAGCAAACGATCGTCCCGGTGCACGCGAAACCGCCTCTGGCATTTTTGTTGGGCGTGATGTGTGCGATGCCGATCGCGCTGTGGGAAACGAAGCGAAGGGTGAGGCTAGATGCGAGGATTTACGGAGGTTTAGATTCCTCTTCTTCTACTTCGTCGTCGTTACCGCCGAGCGGCGGTAGCTACGGCAGAGAGTCTTCTTCTTCTTCTTCTTCGTCGTCGTCGTCGTCGTCGTCGTCGGAGACTTCGAGGGGCCCGCAGCCGCCCAAGGCGACGCCTTCTTCTTCGACGCCTTCTTCTTCACCATCATCGGGACCAGGGAAACGTGCTCTGAAAGCGTCGACGATGGCTGCATTAGCGCGCGTGAATCCAGAAATGTATTTGCCCACGCCAAAGGAGAGGAGTTACGGGCATCAATCGTCCGCGATGAATGGAAACCCGGCGAGCGGAGAAGGGATGTCGATGGAAAGAAAAGGCGCGCGTGAGAGTAAGGTGACGTTTTCGAGAATTGTGGATGGTGCGCGGTCGGTGATTGCGTCCGCGGCGACGTCGACGATGGACATGGCGGTTTCCACCATGCCGACGGTGGTTATAGAGGCGGATGAAAATTTTGGCAGCGGCGATGAAGATTTAGACATCATGCGCCTACGCGATACTAACGATAGCAACAGTATTACCACCACCAGCAGCAGTAGCAGCAGCAGCACTAGCAGAACACTCATTGCCGTGAGGTGGAGTCCACCAGAGCACGACCCGTCTGCGACTATTCTAGTCGGCGGAAATATACAACAACTTGGCAGTTGGACGCCAGAGAACTGCGCCCCTATGAAAAGTATAGGCGGGAACAAGTGGATCGCGGATATTGGTAACATCACCGCGGCGACTGAAATTGAGTTTAAATTTGTCATCGAAAGCGAGAATTTCGGACGTCGCGCGGAAACTGGCGAGGTGAGAAAATTTAACGTTCCAGTATTGCGCGGAGGAGAAACGCGATACACTCACGTCGCGCGGCAAGCGCCGAGATGGTCCCCGTAGTTGTTTACGAATGAATATAATAATTTACAAGATGCTAAAATACCATATTACCGCGCGATTCTAATTGCGACCTTGCCTTTTTGGATACCTTCCTCTCGTTTTAGGTTGCGTGCTTTTTCTTCTCGACGCTTTGCTGTCAGCAACGCTTTGTTCGTGCAACGATAGATTCATAAGCTCTTCGTAACCTAAACGTTTGTTCACTCCTCCAGTGGTGATGTAGTCGCCTTCGCCCGATTTCACGCTACAATCCATACCGATGAAGACGGAACATTTGTCGCGATCTTCGTTTCTACCGCTACTTTTATTATTGCTGCTACCACTGGTCGTGGTGAGTGTGCCACCTGGTTCCAACGCGTTGTTCTCTGGAGGAATATACGGTGCCACGACGACATTCCCGGCACCCGCCATCGGTGCGTTCTCAAACATACCAGACGCGGTGTTGTTGTATAATCCGTTAGGAAAGCGAGCGAAACAGCCTACTTTTATTGGCACTCCTTTTCCGTTGAACGGCATGAGAATTGACGCGCACGATCCGAAGCTCCCGACGTCGCGTACCTTCGATACGGTTGTCGTTGAGAGTTCTCCTTCTACTCCTTCTCCTTCCTCTTCCGCTATCTCGCTCTCACCGTCGAGGATCGAGCGAGCGTTGATTGAGGCAGAAATTAAGTCTTCGCGCCATGCCGGTACAGCTAAAGTTCCTCGTCGCATTCTTGGCCCTAGGAACTTGCGAATATCATACACGCACACGCCTTCGTACCCGCTCTCCGAATGGAAGATCAATCGTTCGTCTTCCAAATGTAAACATGTTTTCTGCTCCGAGACGTACTCGTTCACGATTGTTGTGTTACTTCCTCTACCCTCGTCGTACCATGGCGGCGCAAACGTTGCAATAGGAAGGTTCGATTGCGATTTAGATCGTCGGTCGACTAATACAATCAATCCTCCCGAAAGTGCCGCGGTGACGACCGGTCCTCGCGCGGCGATTGCTCTTATTTTTCTCATGTAGTCTTCCCCAACCCCGTAATCGTTCAACATCGTCTCTTTCACTTCGTTCCGATTGAAATCGATGCCGCGAACTCCCAAAGTCGTTCCAAACCAGATAACCGAGTCCCAAACTGCTTCTTTACTAATGCATGTCGCGCCAAGAATTTCACCTTCGCCTTCGAACGGGACGTACCATCGAGAGTTTGCGTCTCGCTCTTTCGCTGTGCGTAAATCCATGATTACGTTTTCAGCCAAATCGGACGACGAGTATGCGCTCGCATCTCGGGCCAGATCGTGAATCTTCGCCGCGCAACTCTTTTCGCAACAGGCGACGATTGAATCTGCGTGTAAAGCGAGTAACGATGAATTTGCGTCTCGTTTAGTGACCATCGGTCTGTGAATTGACGGCGAACCGTCCAGCGAAGACCACGAACGCACCCGACCGGAATTCTCAGAAACAGCGACAAAGTTATCGGTCAAACACATGTCTCTAATGTTGCTATCTTTTGCCTCTAGCGTTTGGATCCTACCGCCAGCGACGTTATACTTCGCGTCGCCTAGACCGTTGTACCAAAATTTCACAGAGGATGAGTTATAACTCACCACGGTTTGTTGGTCGCAGATTAATCCTCGAACAAAGGAGGGACCGACGTTTGCGTATAACGGCTCGACCGTTTTGCGATGCCAAACTTTTTCGCTTTCACCGTTCCAAGAAATCCACGGTTCCGTGGCGAGATAAGAGTCTCGCACCGTTCGCCACACGTTTGAATTTGGATTTCTGTTGCTTCTGCGGGAGGATTTGGTCGGAGCAGAAGAGGAAGTTTCCTCCGCGGCTATTAAAGCCTCCGACGAGCGGTAGAATAGCTTTTCAAACAACGCGTTTCGAGTCTCTTCAGCTCGGGCAATGTTGTGCAACATTTTACACGCGCTTCCTAGCAAAACGGTTTCGCGAGGAGAGAGCTTCGCAAACACGAGACGCCAAATATCTTGTGGGAACACGTCGTGCGGCGAGACATTTACTTCTTCTTCTTTTCTGTTGTTGTTCTTCTTGACGACACGAAGACGGTTCGTCTTTTTCGCACTTCTCTCTTTCTCGTTTGCACCGTCGTCGCATTCCTCGCCATCGCACGCGCCATCTTCGAGGTTCGCATCAAACATTCCCAAGTCGTTAATGTTATCGTCATTATTACTGTTGTCGTTTTCAGTTTTAGCCGCAGCGATCGCTGCCGCGTCAAAGTTCACGTCCCAAAGGACCTCCACTCCACCTTCACCTCCGCTGTTATTCCTCTCGACTCTTCTGACGGCGTGATACGGCGGGTTTGCAGCCTCCAAAAATTCAGACAACTGCACCGTCTTTGTCGACTTCTTTCCGATTTCGCACGACACAAACACGCGATCCATCGAACTTTTATCCAAGGTTTCAAACTCCAGTTTACCGAACAACCGTCTCAGCTGTTTCCGATTTTGTTTATACTTTGTCGGCGAGAGCAAGTTATGCGGTCGACTTTCATCTAACGAAGACGACGCGAGTCTATCAAACGGCATCGCGACATCTTTATCGCTTTCGTAGCTGCTTTTAAAACCGGGGAAAGGAGAACCCCACGTCGTCGAGAGGCGGTTGATGTTCCGAGGCGACGCCGAGCTCGGCGAGAAGAACAACCCCCCCACGTTCGTGCTATTCACCGGAACACTATTCGCGTTGTTCGTCGCGGGTATCGGTATCGTCGCGGTAGAAATCGCCTCCTCGCCGCCGCCGCTCGTCGCGCTCGCGTGCTTCCTCTCTCTCCTCTGTTCTCTCTCCAACATTTGCCGCTTCTTCAACTCTTTCGCTCGCTTCTTCAGCTCTTTCCCGCTCATGCCGTGCCGGTACGTGTACCTTATCGCTTCCGCGCTGCAGCTGTTGTTGTTACCGTAATGACTCCTCGCTGTCGTCGTCGTCGCTGCCCCGTCCTCATCCTCGTCGCTGCCGTAAAGCTCGCCGCGCATGACGACGAACCACCCTCAACTAACTTTTTTTTTCCCCGGGAAGAGTGAACGTTGTTTTAGGTATTGAGAGAGCGCGCGCTTCTTTTGTCTCTCTCGCGCGCGCGCTCAGCAAAGAGATCCAGATAAATATGCAAAAGCGTGAGCGCTGTTCTCCTCGCGCGCGTCGTCCTCGGAAGTGTGTGAGAGGAACTCGGTGGTGGTGTGCAAAGAAAGAGAGAGGGAGGGAAGGGAGTGGAGAGTTTTGAATTTTGAATAGTCTCTTTTTGCTGTGCTCGACGCTTTTCATTTTGGCTATATCGCGAGAGAAGATTTTGCAACGCCTTCCTCTTCCCTCTCTCTGCGTGTTTGTGTGTATCTAGAACAAAGCTAAGTGCTCGATTTCTCTCTCTCTCTGTGTGTGTGTGTGTGTCCGTCTGTCTCTCTCTCTCTCTCTCTTTCTGTGCGCGCGCGTGCTTTTTATCGTACATTTTCTTCGTCGTCGTCGTAGTCGAAATCTTTCGTTGAACTACTCGCTCTCTTTCGTCAGCGGTTCCAGCTTCCCGCACATGCTTTCAACTCTCGCGACTAAACCTTTCCTCATCGCGCGAATATCGGCAAATCCGTACGACTCGACCGCGTCGGCTTGCAACAGACTTTTTTCCAACAAGTGCGCGGCTTCTCGAGCGTTTTTGAGGGTGGTTTTTCGCAACGCGTCGGAGATTAAAGACGGGTCGTTTTTGTGGACGTCGAGAATGTCGTCCACGCGGAATCTGATGGCGTCGACGTCGGCGATGATTTTTTGGAGCTGGTCGGACGCTATTCGGCGTTTGGCGAGGTCGTCGAGCTCTTCGGGGGGTGCAGGAGGAGGTTGTCGGTGGTAATCGTTTTGGCGGTAGTCGCTCCCGTGACTTTGACGTTCGGCGGAGTTGGTGTAGATGCCATCGCGCCGGTCGTCTTCGTCGTCGTCCCTATCGTCTATTTCTATCGGAGATTCGCTTTGATATGGTCGTTGTTGCTGTTGATGATGATGATATTGTTGTTCTCGATGATATTGATCCGACCGCGGATAATAATACGCCGGATTTTCATTCGCCGTCGACGAAGAAAAAGGTTGCCTTTGCGAAGACGTCGAAGACGTCCCGTACCCGTACCGGCTCGTATCCTGCCTCTCCACCGGCGTCGTCGTCGTCGTCGTCGGTTGGTTACTTTCCGGCGAGTAACTATTTCTCGCTTTAATCCTTTCAATCTCCCGTCTCGCTTCTGCCCGAGGATCGTCGTCGTCGTCGCCGTTCTTCTTCTTCTTCTCGTCGTAAAACTGCTCTCGTTTCTCCCTCCGATACGCGTCTAATTCGTCCGCGACTTTCCGTCTCCTGCACGTTTCGTTCTCCCACAAGCTCACCCCAGATAACGTTTCCTTCGTGATCCCGCACTCTTTCAGCGTCACGTTCGGGTCCAAAACCGGGATGATTTTCCCTTTATATCGCACGTCGTAATCCGATTCGTTCAGGCCGGCTTCTTTGCACAGGAGCATTTTCAAAACGAACGTCGGCATCGATTGGCGCGCGATGAGTTCAACTTTATTCTTATCGTTGTTTTTACTACTCTTACCGGCAGAAGAAGAAGAAACAGACGACGACGTCATGCCGACCGTGGCGGCGACGATGAACGGCGGGTCGTCGGCGTTCTCTTCTTCTTCTTCCTTCTTCATGTTGTTCTTTCTCGCTTCTTCTTTTTTGTTCTGAAGAAGTTTCTTTCGATTTTTTTCTCAACGAGAAGAACAAGACGAGAAGTCGCTCGCGAGAAAGAAAAATGTTTGCGTCTTCCGTCACGTGTCGATAGTTGTAAATGTGAGTGCGCTTTTGTTACCGTTTAACTGCGTGTGTGTACGTGTGTGTCTGTGTGTTTGAACATTTTAGAATGAATAAGTGTCTCTTTATTTGTTTGTTTTGTACGCGGGCGCACGTCTGATTCGCGCGGGAAAACTCTCTCTCTCTATCGATCGATTGATCGATTTTGTCAGTCGCTGTTTTTTACGCTTACTCTAAATGCTGGGGGCCTCGGAGCTCGAGCTGTGGTCGCCCTCGTTCGAACTCTACAGCTTGAGCGTATTCTTCATCCGTTGGTTCCGGACACCCTTTTTCGCGCAAGTAGTTTAAGCATTGGTGTTGCTTGTAGATGCGAGCATAAGCGATGCAGGCCCAGTCGTTAAGAGGCACTCCCGCCTCTTCGACTAAGTATCTGAGGGACGCGAGTTGACCATAAGTTGCAGCATTTACCACGCAGCCGCATTGTACCTTCAAACATACCAGTGCCTTCCTTTCTTCAACTAAATACTTCAAGATCTCAACACGACCAAATCGCGCCGCCAAGCACGTTGCCTCTCGCTGTTCCGTTTCTTCATCACACGGACAACCGTTAGCAAAGCAGTACTTCAACATTTCGAGATTACCCATGTGTACTGCATTTTTAATCGTCTTTTCATCCCACTCGCACTTTTTCACTTCTCTCACCCACTTGAGCAACTCGAGTTTATTCGTGTGAGCAACTTCAGAACAAAACCAGGTTTGATCTATCACGTTTCCATAGCTATTTTTCGCCCCCCATGGCATGTCTTTCCAGCACCATTCTAAGGTCGAAATGGATGTGCATTCGGAAACACGCCAAATTAGTGTTGATTGGTTCACCCCTGCGTACGCGAGCACATTCCGACTCTCTTTGCACACCTTTGAAAAGAAAAACCGATCTGTCTTGTTTAATTTCGGAAGCACGTGCGATACAAAAATATCCATGTGATGCGTCACCAATCCGTTCCAAAGCGGAGACGACGAACTCATTTTCAGAAGCGAGAGGTACTCCGTCACGGTTAACTCATCCACTCTCGCACTCTGGCGCTTTTCGTTCTCGTCATCTTCCGAAGAAGACGAGTAGTCCAGTTTATCCCACTTGGAATAGTCAATTCGAGACATGCGTTCAGCGCGTATTTTTTGTTACGCGATGTGAGTCAAAAAAAAGTCAAAAGATCACAAGAGTGGCTCCTCGTATCATGTCATGCATTAAAACTATTTATATATACATATTACGCGCGCGCGCGCTCTGTAGCGGTGCATCTCTTTTTAGCCTGTTATTATTCCTATTCTTCTACGCGCTGGCTTCTTCTTCTCTTGTACACTACAATTTGGTCTTCCTCTCAACGCATCCACGGCGAGTGGCTTCGGCTTCCTCCGTCTTTCGGTTTGTTCACGGAGATTGGGGTCGTTCTTCCGCTCGTGTTGGCGCTCGAGGGAGCGTCTTCGTTTGCTTTTACGATGTTGTTGTTGCTGTTGGGTCGAGGCGGAGGAGTTCGTTGTTGAAACCTTTGTCTGATGTCGTCATCTTCTTCTTCTTCTTCTTCTTCGTGGTCGTCCAAACTACTATTCGTTGATGGAGACCGGTCGTTGTCAAAGGTGGAGTTCATGGTCGTGTTATTCACGTCGTCCAGAGCGGTTTCTTCGTCGGAATCGAACGAGAGTTCCTCTTCCTCGTCGCCGTCGCCGTTGTTTTCGTTCTTTCTGCTGTTCCTGTTTGAATTACTATTGGCGTTCATATTCATGTTCCTCGTCGCCGCGGTGAGTTTTCTCAAGTCGTCGTCATCGTCATCTTCGCCTCCCATGTTGCCTTCAAACTTTTTGTTTTCGTCTATGCTCAGTTTGCTCCCAAAATACGCCAATTGCGTTGGGGACACGTACGTGAAGCCGAGGAAATGGTGTTGCTCCGCAGAGCTCGGACTCGCCGCGGCGGATTCGGCTTCGGCGTGGACTTTCGCGTCCGTCCACTTCTTATCAAAGTGCGCCACGCACCCGTCGCCTTTCTCTTGGTCAATTTTCGGCACAAACGGTGCCGGAACTTCTCGTTTTTCCAGCTTTGCCCAGTTGATTTTAGAGAAAAACTTGTGTTTCTTCACCTCCTCGGTGCCGTTTTTAGACGTCGAATCTTTCAAATTCACGTCGCTTCCTAAACGCAAATTCGGATCTTTCATGGTTAAATTCTGAATCAATTTCGCCGCGTCTGTTTCCACAAACGTTGGCATTTTAATCTTTTGCGACGTGATTGCTTTCTGAATCGCCGCTTTATTCTTCCCTCGGAAAGGCAACTGCCCAATCAACATCTCGTACAACAAGACGCCGACGGACCACCAATCCGCCTCTTTCCCGTGACCTTTATCTTTCAAAATTTCCGGCGCCATGTAATCTATGCTCCCAACCAACGAGTTCGCTTTCTCGCCGTCGCTGCTAAACTTCTTCGCTAAACCAAAATCCGTTATTCTCACGTGTCCCTCCCTATCGATTAAAATATTCTCGGGCTTCAAATCTCTGTGCATGATATTCAGCGAGTGCAAATGTCCAATCCCGCAGACAATCTCCGCGATGTAAAATCTCGTCAATCCAACGTCAAACATCCCTTCTCGATACATCCAATAAAACAAGTGCCCACCGTTGATAAAATCTAAAACTAAATACAACTTCGTCGCGGTTTGAAAACTAAATCGTAACTTCACGACGTACGGATGCGTGATGCTCGTCAAAATATCCCTCTCTTGCTTCGTGTATTCCATCTGCTCTTTCGCAATCACAACTTCTTTCTTCATCACTTTCATCGCGTACAAAACCCCGGTATCTTTCTTCCTCACTTGAAACACTTTCCCGAACGCGCCTTGGCCGACGAGATACAACGCCTCAAAATCTTCCGGCGTCAACTTTTTCATCGTCGTCCTCCCTCCCGCGCTCGTCGACGTCGACGTCTCTTCCAATCTCGCCTCCGGATCCGTCTCGGGCCTGCACATCACCGTGTTCGCCAACAACGTCGAATCTACGCGTCGTAAATTCGAGGTCAAAGCGCTCGTCTGTTTATTGTTCGCGAACAAAGCGCCCACTCCTTGCGAAGGCTGCTTCTTGGTCGTCGTCGTCGTCGTATTTTGTTGTTGCTGCTGCTGTTCCGCGTCGTCGCTCCCGTTGCTACTACCACCACTAAAGCTGGTAAAACTTTCCTGTCGCATGAGTTTGTTCAGCTCTCTCTTCACCTCCGCCGCCGTCGTCGGCAGAGGAGGTAAACCCGCCATCTGCCACTTTTTCGCGTTTTCCGACGCGTCCTCGACGACGACGCTTTGTTCTTGTTTTTCTCCTCCTCCTTCTTCTTCTTCTTCTTCTTCTCTCGTCTTCTTCGCCGCCTCTTCCTTCTTCGCGTCGTTCATGGAATCGATTTCATCTTTCGACGACGAAGACGATGACGACGACGACGGCGGCGGCGGCGGCTGAAACCCGCTGACGATTTTCGGAGACGTCATGATGTATCTCTATCTCTTCTTCGCGAGAAGAAGAAGAACGAAAATGCCTCTCTCTCTCTCGATGTGATGGTAGATAAAGCGCGTGTTTTTCTCCCTCCGCGTGCGGATTATAATCGAAACAAAAATTATTCCATAACTTGTTTAGGGTTTAGGGTTTAGCCTCCAACCTTTTATTATCCACCACGTGTTTGCTTTTGGAAAGCGCGCTAAAGCTGCTCGTCACAAACAGAGACAGAGAGAGAGAGAGAGAGAGAGAGAAACAAACAAACAAACAAAAAGAGGAACACATGTCTTCTCCGTCTTTATCTTCTGGCAGTTATTGCTGCTGCGCGGCGGCAGATTCGTCGTCGTCTGTTTCGAGGAGAAGTTGGAAGAAATCCCAAAATCCTTTCTCGGGAAGGCGGCGAACGCAACAAATGACGCATCGTCTTCCTTCTTCTTCTTCTTCTTCTTCGAGAGGCTTTCGCGAGAGCAGCGGGAAAATGGCCGCCGGAACGACGTCGTCGCGAGCGGCAACAATTGTTGCGTCGTCGTCGTCGTCGTCTCCGACGATTGCGTTGGTTGAAAAGAAAAAGAGAGATAACGAGTGGATACTCGAGGCGAGAGAAGCGTGCGACGACTCTTCTTCGTCGAATAATACGAATAACGAAAACGAGACGACGATCGAACGCATGCGCTCGACGGCGTTGAAAGCGTTATCGCAATCGCACACGCCGACGAACAGAGACGAAACGTGGCGGTTTTTTGATATTTCGGATTTGACCGGGGCGAAGTTGGTGAAAGCGGAGGAGAGCAACGACGACGAAGCGGAAGAGGAGGAGATGAAGGCGCTCTCGGCGGACGCGCCGGAAGGGGCGAAAGTTATCGCGTTCGTTAACGGTCGGTTTTCCGAAAAGTGGTCGTCCGTGGGTGTCGGTGGGGATGATGGCGTTTCGATTTCGAGGACGATAGGCGGAGACGTCGCGAGCGCGATCGGGACGTACGACGAAGACGAGGAGGTTGACGGACAAGGCGCGATTTTCGCGAGAATCAACAAGAGCTGCGCGAGGAGCGATAACGTCGTGTGCGTCACGGTGAAGACGGACGATGTGGAGAATATCGTGTACATCCTTCACGCGAGGAAGAGCTCAAAAGATAGAAAAGACGGGGAATTGACGACGGGCGCGAACGCGAGAGTGTTCATCGACGCGCTTGCGAAGAGTTCGGTGAACGTGATTGAAAAGTACGCCACGGTCGGCGGTTCGGGGAAGAAACATGCGTCTCGGTATTGGGCGAACGACGTCGTCGAGATGCGTTTGGCGGAGAATGCTCGCGTGTTCCACTCGCTCTCGCAAGATCACGGCCGAGAAGCCGTGCACACTCGCGCGACGTACGTGCGACAAAACGAGTCTTCGGCGTACGAGATCAACGAAGTCAACGTCGGAGCGAGATTACACCGACACGATTTAAGAGTGAAACAACTCGGGAAAAAAACGGACACGAAACTGAACTGCTTCAACTTAGCCGGCGCAAAACAAACGCAAGATTTACACTCGTCCATCATTCTCGATTTCGAGGAAGGTACCACGGATCAACGACACAGATGCATCGTCTCCTCGTCCTCGGGTAAAGGCGTTTTCGACGGCAACGTGAGAGTGAACAAATTCGCGCAGCGAACAGACGCGAAACAAATCACGAGAAACTTATTGCTCGTGCCAAAAGCGACGGTGAACACGAGACCAAATTTACAAATCGTCGCGGACGACGTTAAATGCACGCACGGATGCACCGTTTCTGATTTGGAAGAGGAGGAGCTGTTTTACATCCAAAGCCGAGGTTTGACGAAAGAAATCGCGAGGTCTTTGTTAGTCAGCGGGTTCGGTACCGAAATTATTTCCGGAATGAAAGGCGGAGAAAAGTTCAAGGAGTACGTGCGAGAGACCGTGAAAAGCGCGCTGAGTAAAGACGCGGTCGAGCTTTTAGTCGCGTAACTCTCAAACTCGTTACCTCCACGCGCGATGCATAACGATAAAACGACTCATTTATTGTTGTTGTTGTTGTTGTTCCATTTGTTTATATTATATATAGTATATAAGAATTAAAAATACTCGAATCGAAGAGCTTTCTCCTTCGGGTGGACTTTTTACAAAATCATCTCCCTCCCTTTCGCGTGCAACATCTTGCACATCTCGTTGTACGCGAACAAATCCACGCTCTCACCAAAACTCGCCACGTTCGTCGCCTTAATCTCCGCCGGACCAGTCACCACGCCTTCGACTTCGACGAATCGACTCCCCGGCACGCCGCCCGACGCGCCCGACGCGTCCACCGTCACTTCCATTCCGTCCGCAGCTTTCCCTTTCAATCGTTGTCCTTCTTCGCTCGTCTTTTCGAGCACTAATTGCACGGTTTTCCCGGTGAAAGAGCTCATCTGTTCGCCGTTTACTTTTGGTTTCGGCGCGGAAACGTCGATGTTCGTCGTCGACATTTTTTTTGCTTCTTTACGTGTCTTGTTTTCGTTCGTGCTGTGTGAGAGAAAATTTTTTAAAAAAGGAGAGAGAGTGTTGTGTGAGTTTCTTCTTCTCTGCGCGTACTATATACACAATGGAGACGACTCGATCGAACGAAAAACCCCGCGAGCGACCAAAATCTGCAGCTCGCGGCAGAGAGAGAGAGAGAGGAAAGAGAGAGAATATGATCGCGCTTTTTCTCTTTTTCCCGAGGGATTTTGGGGAGATTTTCGGCACCCATTTTTTCAAAAACGAGACGAGAAGAAGCGGAGCGGAACGCGAATAATGATGCGCGTTGTTTATCTACCCGCGCTCTCTCGTGCGAAAACAAACGAACGAAGAAGAAGCGCGTTGTTTTTTGCCTTCTCTCGACGGCGCTTACCTTTACGCGTATCTCTCTCTCTCTTTGTGCGTTTAAAACTCGCGCGTGTGTGCGCACGCGCTCGTTCTTTTGTTGTGTTTTGAACTTTCTCTGTTTTAGGGTGTTAAACCCTAAAACGTAGAAAAGTGCTTTGTGCTTTAAAAGAAAACGCGACGAGACGCAATAAAAAAGTAAATGAAACGACGCGTCTTCGCGTCGTCGCTGCTGTTCCCGTCTTCTCGCGCTTCCGTCGTCGAGCGACGTCTGAGCCACGCGTTCGCTACTTCTTCTTTTTCTTCTCTTTCTTCGTACAAGCGTTTCCTCCTGCGCCGCGCCGATGACAACGAAGACGATTTCGGTAGGAACAGAATTGGAAATCAAAAAGCGGACGACGACGGCGGACGACAAAGTCGAGCGTTCAAGAAACCACCTTTACCTTCCTCGCTTAAAAACTGCAAAGCAATCATCGCGGTCGCGTCGGGAAAAGGCGGCGTCGGGAAATCGACGACCGCGGTGAATTTAGCCGTCGCTTCGGCGAAACTCGGGAAGAAAGTCGCGCTGTTAGACGCGGATATTTTCGGGCCTTCGATTCCGTTGCTGATGAATTTGCGAGATTTGCAACCGAAAGTGTTGACGGTGGCGGATCCGGAGAAGGATGGATCGACGACGACAAAGACGAAGACGACGAAGAAGATGATGCTCCCTTTGGAAAATTTCAACGTCAAGTGTCAATCGATGGGATTTTTACTCCCGAACGATCAAGCGGCGGTGTGGAGAGGGCCCATGGTCATGGGGGCGCTGAGTAAGTTGATTCAAGAGACGCTGTGGGGCGACGACTTGGACGCGTTGTTCGTGGACATGCCGCCGGGCACCGGGGACGCGCACATCACGGTGGCGCAGAAAGTACCGATATCCGGGGTGGTCGTCGTGTCGACTCCGAACGAGCTGAGTTTAATCGACGCGAGGAGAGCGGTGGATATGTACGAGAAAGTAGACGCGAAAATTTTAGGCGTGGTGGAGAATATGAGTTACTTTAGCTCGGACGGCGGGAAAACGAAACATTTCCCGTTCGGCGAACGCGGCGGGAGCGAATTCGCGAAACAGTTGGGCGTGGATGTTTTAGCCGAGGTGCCGATATTAGAAGGCGTCAGTCGAGGTGGCGACGTCGGGAAGCCAGTAGCGGCCAGTTTATCGATGACGATGAGTGGCGATGTTGAAGCGTCTTCTTCGGAAGAACGAGAAGGTGAGATTTATAGAACGATAGCGAAGAAGATTTTCGATAGAATTTAATATATATAAATATAGTCTGATAGAGCAAAACGTGCGCGCAGATGTACTGCTGCGCGTATGTATGCAGTGTTTCTTACATTGTTGCGCATGTGCACAAACTAGCGGGGACGAGAGAAGAGCTAATGGTATCTTCGCATGTGTTTTTTCAAATCACTAGATGTAATAAAACGCTTCTCGCAAACATCACATTCATACGGTTTCTCTCCCGTGTGAGTGCGCATGTGAGTTTGCAAATTATTAGATTGAATAAAACGCTTCTCGCAAACATCGCATTCGTACGGCTTCTCTCCCGTGTGAGTGCGCATGTGGCTTTTCAAATTACTAGCTTTACTGAAACTCTTCTCGCAAACGTCGCATTCGTACGGCTTCTCTCCAGTGTGAGTGCGCATGTGTTTTTTCAAATCACTAGATTGAATAAAACGCTTCTCGCAAACGTCGCATTCGTACGGTTTCTCTCCAGTGTGAGTGCGCATGTGGATTTGCAAATGACTAGATTTCCTAAATCTCTTCTGGCAAACATCACATTCATACGGCTTCTCTCCAGTGTGGATGCGCATGTGAGTTTGCAAACTACCAGTTGTCGTAAATCTCTTCTGGCAAACACCACATTCGTTCGTCCTCTTCCTCTTCGTTGTTCCTGTCGTAAAAGCAGCGCTCTCTTCGTTTCGTATCTTTTGATTTTCTTT
>Ga0255753_1001166_pt1 | contig 32218 bp, 36 predicted proteins | sample 041ome_10_FD_179953 | JGI IMG/M metagenome (GOLD analysis project Ga0255753, IMG submission 179953) | Coastal salt marsh microbial communities from the Groves Creek Marsh, Skidaway Island, Georgia - 041412US metaG (version 2) | ecosystem: Environmental > Aquatic > Marine > Intertidal zone > Salt... | reverse complement strand
TATGGAAAGCCTGGTACAACTTGCTTTAGTACACCGTGTTTACTTTGTTTGATACTTACAAAACTTCTTGGGGGTTCAATACCATTAGTACTATTACTAATCTGTGCGGATGTTTCTGCAGGCATAAGTGCCATTAGTGTACTATTTCTAATACCATGTTCTTTTAGTTCCTTACGCAATCCTTTCCAGTCCATACGTTCTTTATTTTTAATTAATTCGTCAACATCTTTTTTGTATGTTTGATTAGGTGTAATACCGTGTCCATATTTTGTTTCCATATTCTTGGGACATGCACCTTTTTCTTTAGCAAGTTCGATACTTGCTTTAATTAAACCATAACTCCATCCTTCTGCCCATTCGTCAATCAACTCTAATTTAGGTTCTTGATATGTGCTATCATTTTTTGCCATCCAATATGCAAAGTTAATAATACCAATACCTAACGGACGCCTATTCATTGTGCTTAATTCAGCGGCTATTATAGGATACTCCTGATAATCTAATAATTCATCTAATCCTCTAACTGCTAAATTACAAATTTTATCCATTTCTTGTAAGTCTTTAATTACTCCCCAATTGATTGCACTTAGAGTACATAAACTAATTTCACCTTCTTCGTCTTTAGCATCATTCAATGGTTTTGTAGGTAGATCAATTTCACAACATAAATTACTTTGTTTTATTGGTGCTACCTCTTCTAAAAATGCTCCATGAGTATTAGCATGATCTACATTCATTAAATAAATTCTACCTGTGTCCTTTCTTTCTGTTACAAAAGAACTGAATAATTCAATTGCAGGAATAGATTTCTTCTTTATACTTGTTTTACGTTCTGCCGTTTCGTATAATTCTTTAAATTTGTCTTGATTGTTAAAGAATGCTTCGTATAGTTCAGGAACTTCATGAGGACTAAACAAAGTTATATTACCACCACTAATAAGTCTTTCGTACATCAGTTTGTTAAACTGTACACCATAGTCCATATGACGCACTCTGTTGTCCTCTGTGCCCTTATTGTTCTTTAATACTAATAAGTCCTCAACTTCTAAATGCCATATAGGATAGTATAATGTAGCCGCTCCGCCTCTTACACCACCTTGGCTACAACTCTTAACTGCTGACTGGAACATTTTATAAAAGGGGATAACACCTGTATGAGTTGCGTCACCATTTCTAATTGTTGACCCTACTGCTCTAATACTACCTGCTCCTATTCCTATGCCTGCCTTTTGACTTACATATTTTACAATACTGGCACTAGTAGCATTAATACTATCTAAACTGTCATCAGTTTCAATCAATACACAACTGCTAAATTGCCTTTGTGGTGTTCTAACACCGGCCATAACTGGCGTAGGCAAAGAAATTTTAAATAGACTGATAGCATCGTAATATGCTTTTACATATTGTAATCTAGTTTCTTCTGGATACTTAGCAAACAATGTTGCCGCAATCATCATGTATGCAACTTGTGGAGTTTCAAAAATTTCACCTGTTGCTCTATTTTGTACTAGATACTTACCACGAAATTGTTCCATAGCCGCATAAGTCAATACTTCATCTCGATCATGTTTAATGTGATCATTTAGTTCATTGATTTGCTCTTTTGTGTATAAATCTGTAAATTCCGGATCGTAAAATCCTTTATCTATATTATCTTGTATGATATCACATAGACACGGAGGAGTAAATGTTCCATAAACTTGTTTACGCAAATGATAATTAATTAACCTACCTGCTACATATTGGTAGTTTGGTGTTTCTTCTGATATTAAATCTGCGGCACTTTTAATAAGTGTTTCTTGAATGTCTTCTGTTGCTATACTTTCAAAAAATTGAATTTGAGAATTTATTTCTACTTCTGATGCACTGACGCCACTGATTCCTTCACATGCATACATCACAACTTTATGCAACTTATCTATATTTAGATTCTCTAGTGTGCCGTCTCTCTTTTTAACCTGCATGTGTGTCCTTGTCTATTTAAAGTTAAATTGTAAATATATTTACCTAATTTATATTGTAACTTAAAACTATTTAAATGTCAATATAAAATATCATTTGTGTGTATTTTATTATTATGAAATATTGTAGCATTTTCTTTAAGATAATCTATATCTACAATACTGTCTTTTTCAAAATTATATACTTTATTATTTTGAATCCCTACTAAACCTGTATTACCATTTATGTTATTACTTATCACACATAAATCTATTTCTCCTTCTAATATGAAACCTTTATGAAGCAATGTAGACAGAAGGACTAGTGTTATTCCGCTTTGGCAAAAATGTCCTTCACTAACAATTTCAAAGGGAGTAGGCCAACTTTTGGGAGTATAGTAATCTATATATCTAGAACAAATTTTAATATTTGAAAAACACTCTAAAATGGAATCAAGATCATAAGAGGGATCGTTTCTTAAGTCTCTCCAAATTTTAAGTCTATCCTGTGATGTATGTGTGTTTGAAAACATTCACTGATTTTATGATGACCAACGTTTAGTTAGATAATTTATTCCTAATGCTTTAGATGTAGAGTTTACTGCCTGTAGTGTTATTGCAGAGTTGCTTGAATTGTATGAAGCACTAAATACAACATTACCACTTAATGTATCTGCTACATCACTTGCTATGTCTTGAAAAATAATTCCACTATTACCAGTTGAAGAATTATTGAACACATTTAAATACATTGTACCAATCCTTCTATAATTACCATCAGTTGTTCCATCATACTTTACAGTATAATCTATAATAAAAGAATCATAATCAGCAGTATCTATTTGTTTAGATAATGATTGTAGAGTACCTACATTAGTAATAACATCGTCCTCTAAGTCATCAAATGTTGTGACTTTAGAACCACCACCGGTCGATTCACTTGTAAGTAATTCTATATTAGTTTCTATATTTACAAGACCTCTAATTTCTGAAGATGCTGTAGCAAAATAAATATTATTACAAATATGGTTAAAGGCCTGTGCTTCTTCACGTGTAGCAAATTGTATATACCTTGTATTATCACTGTTTCTTGTTTGAATATTAAGGATAAAGTTCGATAAGTTTGAGCTACCAACACTATAAGGATCACTAACTTCCACACCAGTAAATAAATTTACATCTTTGCTATCCATTAATCCATTCAGCCAGGATTCTAATTTTGCTTTTACCGTGTTATTTACTTTAGTTTTACTTCCAGCATTTAATCCTAACGTGCCTAATGTATTGTTAGCATCATTGTGTAATCCAAATTCTATCGCACCGCCTGGATTACCTGCTGATATTGAATCTGCTGACGCCTTTGTTGTTACATATACTTTATTAGTAGACCCTGGTATATATTGTACATCTAAAAATTCTGATGAGTTAGCCACATTTGCTAAAACTTCAGGTAAAGTAGTAAATGTTGATAAATCATAACTTATTACAGGCGTTACATTTGCTGTAGACTCGTTAATTATTACGTCATAAGTTCCTGTGACATTACCGGTTACAGCCGAATTTGCTTCTATTAAGAACGTATTAGTAGTTAATACTGCTCCATCATCCGTATCACCTATTTGAAAATTAGATGTGCCTATAGAAGAATCACTTGACGTTGCTACGTCTATGTAACCACGTTGTGTATATCCATGACTACTACTTATAATCTGTACATTAGATGTATTATTTGTGCCATGTATAATGTAATCTAAACCGCCTGGAATTGCACTAAGAATTCCTGCTTCAGTCACAGTAAACGAATTGCTTGTAACATTGCTAACTTGATACGGACCACTAGTAAATAATGTTGCGTTTGCACCTGCAAAACTTACATAGTCTCCACTTCTTAATCCTTCTATATCTGCTGTAATTGTAACCGTTGAAAGAGATGCTTGAGAAGCCGTTACTGCTCTAGCAGTTTGCCATGTATTACCCGTTGGTAGGGTTACTTCTAAAGTATTAGGTTGTACATTGGAAACTTGTAATGCTTTATCGCTTAACCAATCGTCTGTATCAGAAAACAATATATGATCGTTTACACCTGAATTACTATACTGATTATTACTACCGACTGCTACTGTTATTGTTGCCCCACTTTGTGATACATTTACTTCTGAAGTACTTTTTAAATCACTTCTACTTGCAAGTAATGTTCCTAGTGATAATGAATTAGGAGAAGATATTGTTGCTCCATCTTCATATACTGCTAAATGCTTAAACTCTAATCCTATAAAACCTTTTCCTGATGTTTCAGATACTCTTATAAGATCATTTGTAAGTTGTCTATAAACAGGAATATTATATTGATCATAAAAACTTTGTGCTGAAGATCCTGGGTATATTGTACTAACATTCGATAAGGCTCTTATAATAGCCGCATTGCCATAATAATTAATTGAAACCTCATCAGTTTGCAATGGAGCAACACGGAAATTTAATGTGTGAACGTTTGAGCCTAAAGTTGTTGTTTGGAAACTGTAGTCTGTGGAAGATGACGGGTCAATATTAGTATCGTCACCTATTAGAACTTTATTATTTTTTATTACCTTGATACCACTTGATTTAAATTGTTCATTAGTAAGTATATTTTTAATATTGTTAGGCGTAAATGTAAGTACATTAGATGTTGTTAAACTTTGATTAGATGATAATACTACGTTAGGAGCATCAAAAGATACAACTGTTACTGTTCCTGTTATATCATCACCAGTGACAACGTCACCAGAAGAAATATATGTATTACTAGAATTCAATGTAAAAGAAGTGCCTGTATTATTTGCAGTAACTGAAGCAGTTGGTGTCTGTGTTATATTTTCGTTAAATACATTTAACCCACTGCCGCTATAAGTTTCATCTGTTATATTCCATAATTTAGTTTTTGAAATACCATCGAAAGAAATATTTTTAGGGAATTTTTTATGGGGAACAGTAAATGCAATTATTCTAGTGTTTGCAATACTTTTTGTGAATGTTTCAGCACCTGACGTCGTTTCAAAAATACTTAAATTAGCATTTTCTCCCTGTAAATTACCACCTATATATACTTGCTTACTGTCAGTAGCAAATCCGATTTCACCTTCTCTCAAAGGTTGAGGAAGATCCTGCTTCAATCCTCTACGGTTTTGAATTCTTGATATTATTACATTGTTGTTTGCTGTTGCCATACTAAAAAATCTCCTGATTCAGTAGTATTTATCACTTTATGACTTACTTGGAATAAAAGTCTGCGAGTCTATTACTCCACTTATCACAGTACTCTTCAAATTCTTTACCTTCTATAACAAAGTCAGCATATTTGCCTTCCCTATCTATCATAAGTATTGCAACTTTTTTAATATCTGTACCAAACATTTCATTATGTGCTAATGCATATGCACATCCTTGCATAAAATAGTCTTCAATCCATTCACGTTTTTTAATTTTTTTTGCAGTTTTAAAGTCTATGATCGCTTCTTCGCCTTCCCACATTCCTACACCGTCTGCTGTTCCGGCATATAAACCTTCTGCTATAAGCCCAACTTCAACTCCGTATATTTCGTCTACTTTACTTAATCCTTTGTCTATCATTTCAGTAACCATATTTTTAGCCATAATACTGATATGATTATTACCTTTAATTTCGTAATCTTCCTGTAGTATAAATTTTTCTAATGCATTATGAACTTTGGTACCAAGTCCTGCTGACTCTGTGCTTATACGAGTTGCTTCTGCTTCACCTACACGTTTACGCCAGGCTATGAGAGCAGTTTTGTCGCCAGTATCTCCAAGAATAGTTGTAACACTAGGTACAGGCTTTTCGTCCTTACCTACATATCGTCTGCCTTGTTTTGTTTGTATTCTTTTTAGATTTGGGTAGTCGTACTTCGATACTAACATAATATATTATAACTGATTTTTAATTATTTGTAAAGATATTTACCAGGAAATATTCCAGGTAATTGTAGAATTGGACGAAGTATTTGTTTTAACGGCTACTCCATACCCTAGATCTTCGAAATGTTTTTTAACATAATTCATTTGATCTAATTTTGTAGGATCAGTTGTGATACTGTTCCATACATTGTAATAAACATTACTGTTAGTCATAGTTGTTGAACTGATGACATTTGCATATAGTACACCAGCATCTATATTTGCAATAACGGCACTTTCTATAGCAGTAACTTCTGAATGTATAACACTATTATTTCTGGTGTCCTTTCTAGCCTGAGTTGCATTTACAAATATATTTGCCATTATAAATCCGCCTTAATATCTTTCATTGCCTGATTACCAGCCATTTTACCTACATTAACACTGGGTTCAGCATCAGTATCTATATCTCCAGATAATTCACTGTTAGGTATTATCTCTTGATCATCTACACTACTAGCAAATCCACTGGTATCAACAGCCTGGATAATTTCCTCAGTAGAAGCAACATATCCCTGCTTTGCTAAAATATTTTTAAATTTATCTGTTTTTATTTTTTTAAGATTTTTAGAAGATATTACGGCAAGTAAATCTTGTACTGCACTTAATAAGTCATCATTATATGACTCTGTAATATCCTTAATAAGCATTTACACCTCTATTGGTGCACGTCCTAATGGTTCATCTTCTGGGCCTGATGCGGCTGGTTCGTTTACATCCATTTCAGGTTCAGAGGCTAAATCATCTAAACTTACATCATCTGAGCCAAGATCACTTGTATCACCTAGACCTAAGTCTGTTGGTTGACCTGTAATATTACCCACTATTTGATTGACACCGTCTTTTGCTTGTTTTGATGCTTCTAACGCCTGTGATAAAACACTCTCTGCTGAGTCTTTAAACTGGGAAGCCTTATCTGCACCAAATTCATTTATCATTTGATCTGCTATTGCTGGTAGATCTTCATTTACCATTCTTCCTAATCTTTCTACATGATCCTGGATATCATCTGCTAATGCTCTAACCGCCATAACAACTTCTGCTTCTTCTACAGATTCAACTTCTTCAGAAAGCATATCGTTTATAATATCATCGAACATACTTTCTTTCTTTGCTTGTTTCTTTTCATCTGATGTATCGCCAGTAACTTTGTAAGTTTCGCCGTCTACTTCGAACTCATCTTTACCTTGTGCAATCGCGTCTTTTCTTGCACCTGTAAATTTGTTTTGCTCTGCAACTTTCTTACCAAACATTTGGATACCGTTTGCAACTGCATCTTCTTCTAAACCGTTTAAGAAACCAACAACTGCATCTCTGCTTTTGCCACTTACTTCTGCAAACATATTAATTTTTTCTTCAATTGCTTCTAAACTTGTCACATCTTCTAATTCTACACCACACTCTTTTGCTAGTTCGCTAAGAAGTTTTTGGTTTAAATCTGTTTGTGGGCCATCTATTGCAATTTCTTCTAATGATTCATGTTTAGAATTACAACTTGCTTCATAATATTCTTTTGCCGCTGTTAATACTATAGGTAAAACATGCTCATCATCATAAGCATATCTGGAATCTTTTCTAAATCTATTCATACATTCTTTACTTGCTTCATCCATAGTGTAACCAGAATCCATTAATTCTTTAATGGTTTCTCTTAAACTACTACACATAGATTCATAAGCAGGTGATTCTGCATACATGCCTTCTGATAGCATTGTATCGATAACATCCTTAATGCCTAAATACTTTGCATATTCAGGTTCTAATTGAAAATGCTTATTTGTATCTTTAAGTTTGATAATCGCTTTTTCAGTCATTTCTTTTACAGTAGTAAGTTTTTCCTTTTTAGGAAAAGAACCTACTGCTACAGACATTCCAAAATGTTCTTTCAATAGACTATTAATTTTGTTTATTTTAGTTTTTCCGCTTGTATTTAAATCTCTTAAATGCATGATATAATCCTAAGTATAAATTTGTATACTCTTATTTATCATTTGATGAATGTTTAATTAAATTAAATTAATATATTTTCTGGCTTCTTTAGCCATGTGAATAGAATCTAACAATCTTGCCCGGGCACCTGATACTTTAAAAACGTCTTTACTACTAGAAATAGTATGCCTATAAAAAAGGATATCGTTCATATGCTTATAATATCTATCTATATGGATTTTTAAATTAAATAAAGAAACACTTTTAGGGTCTTCTGCTTTATTTAATTCATTAGTAAGTTCGTCTGCAACAGATTTAAATGGAATATTGTCTATAATTATATTATTAGATATGCAATCTAATACCTTATATCCAGGTTCGCTTTTACCTACAACATAGACGCCCTTTTTTGCAACATTTTTTGCAAGATTGTCTATTTTACTTTTTAGATGTGCCTTATTATAAGGTTTCTTTTTGTGGATATACTTTGTAGCCAATGATTTCTCCTTTACGAACCTTTTTAATAACATCTTTCTTATACATTTCTTCTGCTATATAAAGTTCTCGTTCGTTTAAAGTATTTACACCTATAAAGCCTTCTAAGTTAAGTTTATTGAAAAAACTTGTTTCTGGATTACTTATAAATTTTAAGACTTTGTTTTTACCTTTGACTGTTCTCATTTCTATCCGGCATGCATTGCCGCCATATGCTTTTTATACTTGGCTGTGCCTTTTTTGTGTGGGCTTTTACCTTCGGGTAAGTCTAAATGTGAAAGCATATTAATAGCATCTTCTATTGCTTTGCCTGTATCACGACCTCTATAAAATTCTGGCATATTGTCTGCCATATAACTTTCTAGTTCGTCCATGCTACTGAAATCATCTATCATGGGTTCAACTAAATCGTGTAATATTTTAGCGGCCCTGTCTCTGGCCTCACCTTCTTTTACTTTTTTCTTTGTTTTACCAAAAATACTAGGATTTGGACGTTTACGCATACCACCAAGTGGTACTGCCACTGTGGCAACAGCACCTGCTGTAGTCTCTGATATTATTTCATTTATTTTCATAATACTATTTATCTTCGTTATAAAGACTAAAAAATTCGTTGGCAATATCATTATGAATCTCTGGCCCATCATGACTGAGATCTCTTGCTTTAGTATAACTAGGTTTATAATAAAGTAAGTTACTATCTAAAGAACTAAAATGTATATTAAGAGACTTACATCTATATTTTAACAATGCTTCGTCCCTATGATAATTTAAAAATGTGGTATGCTCTAGACTACATATGTGGTTTAAAAGATCTCTAGTTAAATTTTTATCTTCCCAATTATCCAGATATTTGTCATTAAAAAATGGCTGAAGGCTAACGTCTTGATCTTCTAATGGCTTTTCTGCTTCTTGTATATCAGTGAAACTAATTAAATCCAGTCTATTAGGCGGGGGTATAAGTAAAAATACTCCCTTGACCTTTTTAAACTCTTCTAGAAGGTATTCTGTACAGTACATACTTGAAATATTTGTTGAACAACCTGGAACGGATAAATTAATATACTCACAATCCATTTTATCTGCTAGTTGGTGTATCCATGTTTGATGTTGATGTAACCCAGTGCCATATGTAATACTACAGCCTATTCCAATAATTACTTCTTTATCTTTTATTTCATCAAAATTTTTGCTTCTGCATCCATGTTTGTTAATCTTATATTCTATTTGTACAAGTTTACCATCTTCAACCCAATTATTCTTTTTCAATTTTTCTAAACTATCAGGGTTTTCATCACAATTAAAAGTATCAATTCCTACGTAATATCCTTCATCATTTAATTTTTTTTCTTCAGGTATTATAGGAACTGATCTTTTTTGTATTAGTCTTGATAAAAATTCCATATACATGTCTTTATCATTCTGATATATCTCTTTTAGATATCTGTACATCTTTCCATTCGTTAAATTTAATTTACCTAAATTTTTACTCATAATGATAATTTGTTTACTATATCACAAGCAAAATTATGATGTGTTCTTTTTCCGTAATGTGCCATATCTCTAGCAAAATCAAAATCATCGGCACGGTATTCTTCTGCAAAAGAATAAGAACTCTTTACTATTAAAGGTATGTTAGACTGATATGCTATTTTTTGTATAGATTGTACACCTGTAGATGTTCTCTCTAAACAATTTTCCTTACCCAATAAAATATTTTGATTATGTCCGATCCAATCTGGTTCTGTATCAGTATCATTAAAATACTTATGTACAAAAGGTACTCTACCAGTATTTAAAGTAGTCTTTCTTCTGAAATCTCTAATCCATTCCATTTGTATAATGTCAGTTCCAGTTTCATGAAAAATGTTTTCATGGTATTCATACTTTGGATTTTCGTGATCATACCAATTACAAAAATAAGAATATCTTATAGAAGGAGGAAGTAATACTACAATAGCCTTGCAATTCTTTACCTCATGTTTAAAAAAATAATTTATGTAAAGATTCCAAAAATCTATACCAATTGCAGGGCAGGATATATTTACCGATCTTAATCCTAATTCTTTTGCTACTAATTCAGTCCAAATATCATCTTGATCCAACCCTGTACCAAATGTATGACTACAACCAAAAAATACAATAGAATCTGTATCAGTAAACTCTTCACAACGAAATCCGTGTTTATTGACATAGTATGAAACATTATCATTACATTTTCCATCTATATCTATATACCCCTCTCTTTTCAGTACTTTTTCTTCAAAACTTTCTTGTTTATTGTAAAGTGATTCTAGAGTATCCCCTAAACTAAATTTAAACTTCATAGAATATTCTGGTCTGTCACATTTCTCTTGCCAGTCAACATGAAAATTATTCATACTCCTTTTGTAATACATTTGTCTTATTTTGTTAAAAGAAATATTATCTTGGTTAGTATCTCTTATGAATCGATTATCATGATAATAGATAACTTTTTGAATTTCATCAAGAGAAGAAAAATAATCTATATCGGAAAATATGTCTGTAGATATGTCGTACATGCATTTATTTATTTAGGATTTTTTCTTGCCAGCCTTCATGTTGGCACACCAGTGATACATTTTGCCTCGCTCACCACTATACTTTTTGGCCTTCTTGCGAAGTTCCGTTGCGGAACCTTTACAACTTGCACCTGCACGTTTTACACGCCCTGGTCTACTCTTGCCTTTCACTTTACCGTCAGCAAGGTTTTCGTCTACTATATATGCTGGTATTTCTTCTTTACCAATATCTTTTGCTTTTTGAACTCTGTGGAATCCATCCAATATAGTTTTGCCATCAACATCTACCACTATAGGGTCTGTTGTGTCAGCAAAATTCACATCACCCAAATCACCTATAATCCTGCCAAACCCTGGTGTTTTCATGTCTAAGTCTGCTACTTTAACTTTTGTTAGTATTGTGTTTTTGCCTTTTAAATACTGCTTTACTTTAGCACTTAAATTTCTTCCTTGCTTTGTAACATCTTGCGACTTATAATTTTCATCGTATATGCTTTTTTTAGGTAACTTTTTTAGATCTTTTTCTCGTTGTTTTAAATCTGCTTCTATACCTTTAAGAAGAGCACTCATATCTTGTGATGCTTCTATTGTTTCACTTATCGCTTTTAATTTTTTCTCATATAAAGATTTAAAATAATGTTCTGGCATTACTTCTCTGTCACTAGTTGTATGAGAAAAATGATTCATAATATCTTCTATTTCAGAATTTACCATTATAGCATCTACCTTTTTCATTCCCAACATATGAGCCGCATCATATCTATGGTGTCCATTTATTAGATAGCCATTTTTATCTAGAATAAAAGGCTTATCTTCATTATTTAGGAAAATATCTTGTGCTTTTTTACTCAGTCCTTGAACTCGTTGAGTTTGTACTGGCTTTATATTACTAATACTTATAGAACCTCTTTTATATGTAAATGGTGATGCATCTAAATCATTTTTATTTATTTGTGGCATTTGACTTCTATCAAAATGTTTATCTGATAACTTTCTATTGTATTCTTCTTCTACAACTTCCCTTAGTCTAATAACACCACAGCCAACTCTGTCTCCTGCATTACCTGTTTTTAAACTTTCTTCATCACCGCCTTGACCTAAATCATCTTCATCTGCGTGAATAACTATTGCTCTACCTACTATGTCAGAAAGTTCTACCCTTTCTGCTTTGATTTGAAATCTTGCTGTACCTGATTTATCTGCAACTATATTACCTAAGTCACCTACATGCCCTTGTTGTAAACTGCCATGATCAACACCGTCTGGATTGTAATGGCCACCTGCACTAGCACAACCATCACTTAGATCGCCAAATTCGTGTATGTGAAAGCCATGTTTACCTGGTGTTAACCCTTTTACTATGCCTTTAATTATTGTAGGCTGTCCGGGTTTTTGTTTAAACTTTACAGCACCTTGTACATTACCTTCAGTATGTTCAAGTTGTGCTATTGCTTTGATTGTTTCTTCGGCCTCAGTGATACCTTCCAGTCTACTACATTGGCATCCAATAGATCTTGTTTTAGGGCAGGGTATTACCTGTTGTATTGCATCAAATATTTTCATCGTCTATTTTATTTTTTATTTCTCTTAGTTTTTCTTCAAAGACTTGATCTAATTCAAATATTGCACTTTCTAAATTATTCTTGGCTTTATAGACTTGATTAATATCATATTCATCTATTTCTACACCATATTTTTCTGCAAGTAATGACAGTTTAGAAATAATGTCCATATGCATATCTGCATATTTAATTTGTTTTGTTATATCCCTTGCTTCTTTCACAGCAAACTCTAAATCCATAGCATAGTCATTTAAGTTTTCGTATATGCCTTTACCGTACTTAAAAGTTTTCTTTTTCTTTTTCTTTTTCTTTTTACCAGGGACCATACTACCTAAAAATGCATAACCTCTACTTACTGGTGCATCACTACTAGGAGTGGAATCGGAGGATGTAGTACCACTATCTCCGGTGCTACCACTATCTGCAGACCCTCCGTCTCCACCTGAACTTGTTCCACCTGTTGCTCCGCCTGTGCCACCTGCGGCACCGCCGCCTCCTGCACCGCCGCCTGCACCGCCTCCGGCGCCACCGCCACCGCCACCGCCGCCGGCTTCTGCGTCTAGACGTGAACGTTTGCGTTTTTCTAATTCTTCTTTACTTAAAAATAATTCACTTATTTTCATACTTTACCCTTTTTAAATTTCATCTGCACAAATACTTCTGCTGGATTAGAATTAGAACTTACAGCACTTACACCCAACGAACCTGAGTGTGGACCTTCTATAAATTCTATAAACTCATCTTCACTTTTCATATATGCTGTTTTGCCTGTATACAAATCTATTGCTAATAATGAATCAAACTTACCTTTACTTACATAATCTATATAATTTGCACCAGCATATTGCTTTGCTATCTCTATACTTTGATTTGACGATTGAACTGCTTTTGCAATCTTTTGTACTGCTTTTGGTATAAAGACGCCTGTATATAAATCTTTAACAATTAACCCTCTTCTTTTGTCTCCTACAGGTAAATCTGTATTTAGATATTCTAAAAACTTTCCGAATCCTAGAGTTTTGTTTCTGGGATCTTTTAAATGTTGTGCTATGGAAGGTATATCGTTTTCATATTTCAATAGTCTTGCTGTAGCATCATCTCCAGTTAATCCGTGCATACCTAATCTTCCGCCACCTGAACTTGTCTCACTCTTACTTGCTTTGACTTCTACTAGGTCACCATCTACTTTAATATCTCCTGTAGAGTCACTTAATTGAACTCTATCACTAAGCATTGCTAATGCAAATTCACCTGGGCCTTTTCTATTAGATCCTACTCCGTATGGTAGTAACGTTTTAAATACTGTAAATCCTACATCTGACTTAAACACATTTGATAATGCATTAATAGGTTTCTTGATAGCATCGACATCATAAGCAGAACCTGTTTTTTCTAAATCATCTAAAAAAGATTTAATTTTATCATAACTGCCTTCTACTTGATAAATTACCTTTGTAAGTATTTTAGTTGCTTCAAGTTTATCCATTGCTGTTTCGTCTGCTATAGGTCTTGCTACTACTGAACCAATAACTGTTTGAATATGATCTGAATTTAGTATTCTCCAAATTTGGTCTATTATCCCTCTGTCTTTTTCATCTTCAATATCTAATTGTTTAATAATATCCTGTATTTTAATTTTTTCTGCTTCTAGATCTTCATATTCAGAGATCATTATTCCTTCATTTAGATTTACTTGTTTTTGTGATGAAGGATCTAACTGTTGCTTAATATAACTTCTTAGTATAGGCCTTAAACATGCGTCGTCTCCGCCCTCTGAACGTCTGTCTCTAAATGCTTTTAACATGGAAGGTACAGGTAGAGCAAAATAGGCATCCATTTGTTTTTTAATATCACTTGCTGGCATAGGCTCTGCAAGTAATTTGTTTAACATTCTAACGACAGAGTTATCTGGTAAGGCACCCTCTTCCATTTTTTCTTTTTTCTTTTTCTTTTGAGGTTTATCGTGTTTATCAATTCTATCTGTTGCAAAAGTATCTTCTATTCTACCTTCTTGTTTTTTCTTACCATCACAATGAGCCTTTTGACTGAAACCTTTAGGGTTGCTACAGTTGATACTGTCCTTATATTTTTTGCTCCACTTTTCTAATACATCTGATTCGTTTATAATACGCAACCGTTCTTGTAAAGGTAGTTTGTCAAACTTGTCTAACACACTTTCTTGATTTTGTCTTGACATATTCATCCTTGCTGATGCTAATACAGATTGAAAGTCATCAAAAGCACCCATACCACTATCTGGTGTATCTGCAAGTGTATCTAATACTGCATTTTGAAAACGTCTGTCATTACTTGCATTATTTAAAAATCCTACTAGGTCATTTACAGAACCTCTAGCCAAATAGTTCTGCATACCATTTCGCATCATTTCATCAAACTTAGGCCAACGGTTTCTTGCTAAATCGTAATCTGAATTAAATTCTTTTTCTGGTGGTGTCGATATTGTTTTTTCTGCATCTTCAGGTCCGCCTAATCTGCCACCAATGTAATCTTTGTCTCTAAAATAATTTCCACCACTTACAGTATAATTTTTTTGTATATATTCTTTGGATTTTTGTACAGCATCTAACCACCTTTCTATACTTACACCATCTGCGGCAAAGTTACCTTGGGTGTTTTCATCATACATATTATATGTTTTCTTTAACAGTTCTGCACCTTGGTTATTTACACCAAGTTCTATACCTAAATGATCTGCTAGATTTATCCAATCAGTTTCAGCACCTATTTTTGCTGAATGCTCTTTTGTGTAGCCTTCTACATCAGCCGCTTTTATTATGCTATTTTTGTTAGGGCCTATTTCAATACCTGTATCACCGTCTAATACTCTTTTAAGTATGTTATCTAATGCTACTTGGAAACTGCCAAAACTACTTATTTTGTCTTTCATTTCTTTGGCAACTAACCCTTTCATTTGTTCCGGGTACACACTCCAATCAAATGCGTTAAAACGTTTTTCTTCAGCATCATCATTGATGTTTTCCCAACTCATACTGCTACTTCTGTTAAGTGGTTCGCCACTTCTTGGATTTTCTGTTTCATTATCTGGAACTAAATCTTGTACACCGTCCATGCCTTTTCTACTGTCGCCTTTGTGTGTGATTGCAATGCCAATTTCTTTTAATTTTTGATATACATCACCGTCACCCTGTATTAATGTTTTATCTGCTATCCTTTCACCAGTTAATTCTCTCCAGGAAATTCCATACGTTTGTTTAAATTTGCTGAGTATTTTATTATAACCAGTTCTTCTCCAAGAATGATAATAGTTTTTATTTTTTTCAAATGTATCAATAAGTTCTAAACCGTTTGTGGCATCTTCGGCATCACCAAAATGACTTGCGGCAATTACATAAACCTTGCCTGTGTTTAGTTCTTCATTAAAATGTTCTAAATGATTTTCCAAGTATGCCTCTCTATCATTGTAGTCTTCATCTGTGATAGTGTCAAAAAATTCTTTATCTATGTATACCCAACTGTGTGATGGTATATTAAATTTAGTTTTTTCAGAGCCTCTGATATTCTTTTCAAAATCTTTGTTGCGTTTGTCCAGTTGATTTTTATTTTTAATTTCGGATTTTAAATCTAGGAAACCTTCCTTTTGGAAAATTTTATCAAATCCTGTTAAGAATTTTTTAATTGCCGCAAATCTTTCCTTAATTAATGCTTTTATTTCTGATGATTCATAATTACCAGGATCACGTGATTTTGCTTTGTACAATTCAGATAAATTAATCTGGCTAAAGACTAAGTCATCATATGATTTTGGAAAATTCCACGTGTCCTGATCAGGTTCAGACATTTTTGTTAAATCATCTAAAATGTCGTTCCATTTACTTAGTCGGTCATCGTGGTCGCTGAAATTACTTATTCCTAAGAAATTTCTACCATCTTCATCATTGTCTTTTAATCCAAGTTCATTTTGAAAGTCTACAGGCTTCAATGCAGTTATAAAGTCTTGTCCAATTGATTTTAATTGCTTTACTATGCTTTGATATTTTTCTTTGTCCTCAGTTTGTAAATCTTGCAAATGATCCATACGATCTCTCATTCGCTGTATCATTCTCATCTGTGCGACATTTTCATAGTTGTCATCACTTCTTATATTGATATGATGATCTGGACTTGTAGGATGTTCATATCCACTATATGGTTCTAGGAAGGATAGTAATTCTTTAACAGCACCAGGAGTTGTTATTTTTCCTGCCTTTAATAAACCACTACTTCCGTAAGACCCACTTTTCATATATCTAGCAAATTCGTTTTCTTGCCTTGTTTTAAATACCTGTCTTAAATCATCTTGTACTTGATCTGTATCTTTGTAGGGAGATACTTTTACTAATAATTCTATAAATTTATTTAATTTAATATTATCTTTTTTATCATCAGACATTGCAAACTGCCAGGACTTTTTAAGTATGGCATCTACTTCTTGTGGCGTTAGGAAGGTTGGTTTTTTTATAATGTCTTGTTTAAATAAACTTTGTACACCTTTTTCTAATCTTACTATGTTCTCTTTGTCAGTACCATTAAAGTTTAAGTCATCCATACTTTGGATGGCAATTTTTTCTAAAGTTTTACTGTTTAATTTTATTTTGTTAGCATATTCTCTGAATATTCTTATGCTTTTTGCATTAGGCATTCCTCTCGCTTTATTGTCAGCAATATCTCTTGCAAGAAGTGTTACTGCCCTACCAAACATTTCCTGAGATCTTTTTAATGCCGCTGGTGCTCTTTTGCTGGGTGCTATTGCGTCTGGTTGTATATAGCCTCTGATTGGCTCTCCCTCTTCAACTTCAACAATATCCATCTTGTCGCCTGTGCCTTTTTCATAATCTTTGACACTCTGTTTCCATTTTTTATCAGCATCTGGATCACTTAATTCTTCATATTCATTAAAATAATTAACAGAATTATTTAAAAATCTTATAACATCAAAATAATCTTTTTTACCAACTATTTCTTTTGCAGAATCTATCACAGGATGATTATGAACCTCTAGTTCTTTTGTCTTTTCAGGGTCTATCTCTTGGCTCTTACGGATTAATCTAAACAAAGCATTTATATAATCTGTTCTAAACGCATCTTCATCATAACCTGCGTTCATAATGGTTGCATATCTTACAACTGATTTAACAACTTTTTCATACATTGTGTTGTAGTCAGCACCACCCATTATTCTAAATTCTATTAATTCATTTTCGCTATCATTATCTTTTTGGTTTTTAAAATGAATACTTGAAAACTTTTCTCTGCTAATGCCTTTTTCTAATTCTTTTTGTAACGTTAAGAAACTGTCTTTATTTCCACGTTTCATATCTTCTGCATGTTTTAATAAATTTTGATATTGACTTTTTGTATAACTGTTTCTACGTCTTCCCCATTGTGCTAATAAGTATTCGTCACCTAATAACAATGCCATTTTTAATTTGTTTGGTTCTAGTCCTCCTAATTCTGCATCTCCATCTCTAGATCCGTTCCAACTCATTGTTACATGTAAACCTGTGGTATTATTAGTGCCGAAGTTATCTTCGCTCCAGTTAAAAAGACTTCTCATTTCTTCCAGCATTTTTCTAGGAGAACTATATACTGGTGATATTAATTCTGCGGCCGCACCTTCATCGGGATCTATACTGCTGTCAGTTTCTACTGCCCATGAAGTTGTTGTATAAGTGTCTCCGTAATCTCCTGATTCTGGGTACTCATCAAAACTACTATGTTGTTTTATCCAACCATTATACAATTCATCAGCAACATCTGACACACCACTTCCGCCTCTGCTATAGTCGTATCCATACTCATCAAGGAAACTGCTCATATAACTGTATGTGTCATATATCCAGTCTTCCATACTGTAGTCGCTTTCAGCGGCTTCTCTGGCCTCATCATTTAAATCATATTCTTCTCTGACTGCAAGGTCAAGCCATTCTAAATATTCGTCTTCGTATTCTTCTTCTACATATTCTCTAACCCAGTTCATGTATTCCCAACCATCTTCCTCACGGTTTTCGTATTCTTGTGGGTCTGCTTCTTCAAAATCTTTTTTGTATATTTCGATTGCTTCTGAACTTGGGCCACTACTGCTGTCTATAAAGTCGTTCAACCATTCTTCATCTTCTTTGACTTCTTGGACTTTATCACTCACTAAGTCGTCCAAATATTCTGATTGTCCTTTATCATATAACCAATCTTGATAATCTTCGTATGCTTGATCTGGTAAATCACCATATTCGTATTCGATATCACTGATGCTCATATCATCTACATCAGAAGAACCTGAACCATCTACACTATAAAAAAATGTTTCTGCTTCAAAGCCACACTTTACTGGCATATCTAAGGCTTCTGATGCAATTTCTTTTTTATTAAAATTTATTTCAAAAAGTTTTGGATCTGCTTCTTTTAATCTTTTCTTGGATAACTTTTTAATTTTTCCTTTAAGTTTTCTAATTTGGAATTTTTTACCTTTCTTTTTGGCTAATTTTTTTAATTTGCCTTCTTGTACTTCTGGGTAAGATACATCTGCATCTTTATCAAAAACCACAGGCTCATTATTTTTATCTAATGCGATAACTACATCTTCTTTATCGTTAGGTAGTGACGTTCTTTTACCTGCAGGTGAAACAATCTTTAATTCATTACCCTTTTCATCAGGAAAGACAAAATCTTTTTTTAAGTCACCTGCTTTAGATGTAGTCATAGATAAATCTTTAGGTTGTATTGTTTTATTAGATGATGGTTTTCTTACTATAGAAGTACTTGGTTTTTTCAAAGATGAAGAACTAGGCTTGTTTACAATACTTCCGGACTTTTGATTTCCAACAGATGTAGAGGGTCCTGAAGTCATACCGTATTCTTTTAATAAAGATTCTATTGTCCTTACATCTTTAAATTTCATTATCTTCTTCTAACTGGCTTATTTAAAGTTTTTAATCTTTTAGATGCTGGATTAGTTCTTTTAGTTCTTCTTGCCTTAAAGGCTAATCTTCTACCCATACCTGCTTTTGTTCTTTTTAATGTAAGCCTTTTCTTCATATCTATTGGCTTACTACATTGGGCCGCATTTGCTACAACTCTTCCTTTACGTCTACCAGATGTACAACGAACTGCACGTTTAACAGTATTTCCCATTCGGCGCCATACCATTCTACCTTCTGTAATTTCTACATCTGTAAATTCGTCTATTCTCATAATATTTTCATTAACAGTCCTACTACTGTTGTCATTAAGGTTGTGAAGGTTAAACCAACAATAGCGATTATCCAACTTTCTAATTTGTCTAATCTTCCTTTTGTAGTTTCTTTAAATTCTCTTAATTCGGAGGTAATGCTTTCTATACGAAGCATGTCAGCAATTATGTGAGCCTCTATGTTACCGCTTTCAACATAAGGTTTAGTTGCTATTTCTGTTTTTGGCTTTTTAGGCATTTTTTATCCTATAATAAATCTTGTTTAGTAAATTCCATATTGACTGAACTTTTTGTATCTATTGTTCCATCATTTAATACAATTCCGTCCAATTCATCTTTAAGCAAATCTATAGTATGAGCTCCTTCTCTTTCAAATGCAAATTTAAAAATCCAACCTGCACCTGTAAGGCTTGGTGCTCCGTAATTTTCTAATAAATTTGCACCTATACCATTTAATGCAACTGGATTATTCATAACCACTGGTTGTGCTCTTAATCCTATTACTTGCACTATGCTTTCAAAATCTTTCTGTGTATTGTCATTAAAATCACCTGTTCTTGTGATATTTAATGTCGTAAACAATGTGTAGTATTCTATATTACTCGATAGTACTTCACTACTACCCATTGCACCACTTCTTATTAAACTCATGTGTGTCTCCTTGTATATTACTATTTATCGACTTTTAATTTTCTGAAGTCAAAAAAATCCCCACATAAAGTGGGGATTAAATATTATCGTTTGTTGTTACGTTTGATTAACCACCAAATGTTGCGATTAATGTTGCGCCTGTAATAGATGGTGTTGCACCTGCACCTTGTAGTGCAATGTGTGAACCTGAAGTTAAACCTTCAACGCCTACAACTACAAAACCTTCGTTTTGTGCTTCTAAACATGCCGCTTCAACTGTTACTGCTGTTACGTCATCAACTTCTAAAATATCTGTACGTGGACCTAGACCGTTACTTGCTCTAACTGCCGCGTTTGGATTTGCTTGTGCCATTATATTCTCCTATGTATTTTGAGCCGTTTGGCTCTCTTACTTTTATTTATCAACTTTTAGTCAAAAAAAATCCCCACATAGTGAGGATTTTTAATATTCTGTTAAATTTAGAATGATGTATCGCCGATCACGTAACCTGCAATGTCACCGTTTGCTAAATTATCAGCACCTTCAACAATTAAGTTTACTGTATCACCTGATACACTACCAACTTTAAGAACTGAAAGGTTTAAGTTTTGAGCTGAACTAACTAATTGTGTTAAATCAGAAGCACTAATGTTTCCTGATTGTTGTTGGAATGACTTTAAAAATACGTCTTTACCAATAAACTCACCAGCCGCCGCCGCTCTTCTATCTGATTGTGCCATTTTATTCTCCTTTATGAAGTCTTTTAACTTCTATATGTACTTATTTATCTTTTTCTAGAATATTTTATGTTACTAGGATCGAATAATTTAGATAAATTTGAACCTACACTTACACCCGATCTAAATCCTTTACCTAATCCTTGATCTATTATGGGCAAATAGGCTTGTAATTCTTGAGGTAATTGGTCTCTTGCAACTTTAACATACTGATTACCATAAAACTTATCACTATATTTTTTGTATTTCTCTATTTTTTCTTTGCTAAGTTTTTCAACTCCTAGATCGTCATCTTTAATTTTATCAAGAGCCGCCTTTGCTAAAATTTCTGCTTCTTGCTGAGCACTATCTATAGAAGTATGTTTAGCACTATTTCGTGTTTGTTGAAAATAATATGCAGTTAATCTTCCCATAGGAGTATTTGTAGCAATCAAAGATTGATAAACCTGACTTGCTTCTGCTTGATCTATTTCTTCTCTGATAATTTCTTTTATTTTCATTTTTTTAATGTTCTTACTATTTTACTGATAACCATTTTTATTGCAGTGAAGTATGCCCAACCATATCCATAAAAAATATGGAAAGTGTGATTCTTTTCTATTGCAGATTTAGGGCCAAACTTTTTAGTCCAGTTATCTACATACTCGCCTTTATATCTTAATACTGCGTGAGATACTTTCCATTTACTTGGACCCACTAAACAGATACCTGCTTGATGAGTAATAAGCATCCACCACATTTTTAAATGGCTTTCACCACATAGTCTGTAAAGAATTGATAGAGCATAGTCTTCGCAATCACCTACATACTTACCTTCTGCATTTGGAGAATAGATAATTTTCCATGCATCGGCCATACCATATTGTTCTTTGTCTTTTCTGTATTTCCATTTTTTATTAAACGAATCTACTATTGCATCTTTTTGTATTTTGTTCATTTTTGTCTCTGCCTTCCACTTGCCCAGTATCCTGCTATTGCTCCAATACCTGTACCGTACTTCTTATATTTATCAATATTTTTTCCTGTTTTTTGTGCAATCTTCTTACCTGCATACCTGCCTGCGGCCGCACCAGCAACTGCACCGGCAACTCTTTTTGCTGTACTTGGTTTTTCCTTATCAGTAACAATATATTTTTTATATCTTGTCATTGTGCTCAATGGGCTTACCATTTCACTGCCTTTTGCAATTCGTCTATATTCTTGAAGTATAGATGTAACTACTAATTGTCTGGCTGTATATTTTAAGTTGCCCCAATCACTAACAAGTCTTCTCCATTTTTTATATCTGGAGTCGCTAATTTTGAGTTGTGATTCTAATCTCATAAAAAAAGAATACATTTCACTGTTTCTATCTTTACCACTACTAATCTTAGACATATTTAACCAATGTTGTCTATTATTAAATTGTAGGGATTTTAAAAATCTTTTACTTTCGATATTATTTTTTAATTTAATATTTTTATTTTCTGGATCATTAACATGATATGCTAATAAAAATAAATCAGTTGCATGACTTCTGAATAAAATATAAGGGCCATACTGAGTAGATTGCTTTAAATAAGATCTTGCAAAACTTTCCTGCTTACTATCTTTAGTCATCATCCATGTAGATAGTGTTGTTAAATATAATAAATTTGCTACTTCTCTGCCTGTTAAATTTCTAAAATTATTTGATGTCCTAAACAGTCTTGCTTCAGATATTTCTTGATCAATTAGTTTAAAATTAAATTTGTTTTCTGGCATGCTCATTTTCCAGGTGCTCCTGTTCCGAAGTTCAGTCTGCTAAACTCCAGTCTATCTACTAGTTTTAATGCATTACCTATTCTGTCAACTGCAACAAACCCTTCTTCGCCTGTTACTTCATATCCGTTTTCAGTTTCCTTAAATGTAGGTAACTGTCTAATTGTTTCTAACTTTTTAATTATGTTTACTTTAGATTGTATTATCTTTAAATACAGATCATATACGCTCACTATCCCAGGAACGTGTTCTTTAATAAACTTTACACCTTGTACTAATTTTTCTGTCATTTCGTCCTGTTTAGCCTGTGTTTTATAACCGTCTATTTTCTTTTGCATAAAATCTATATACTTTTGTACAAACCCCTGTGCAAACTTAGTGGGCTCATCAAATGCTCCTGCTCTAATATTATTATTTACATGGGCCTTTAGTTGTTGTAGGAAATCTTTACCTATTAAATCATTACCTTTTTCTAACCAAGCAAATGTTTCTGAATCTATACTTTTTAAATAACTATCTGCTTGTTTTATAGAATTTATAATATTATCACTTTCTTCTTGTGTAAGTGTCACTGTTCCACTAAAATCTTTTATTAATGCATCTCTATGCCAAACTTTATTACTATTACCAAGTACACTACTGTCAAAACCAAATTTAGCAGTTGTATCGGCTAACGTAGGCCCTCCTACATACTCTGTATGCCAAACAATTCCTATTTCTGCACTAGAAATTTCTTTTGCTAGGTCACTGTTTGTGGGTACTGCATACACTATGGTATTTGGTTTAAAAACAATACATTCCTCCCCGTCAACATCTACAGTTTTCAAATCACTTTTAGAAAAAAGCATATCTCCTTGAGCAACTGTATTCCAGTTCAAACTATTTAAAGTTTTTAATGCAAGTTTTAATTTATTTTGTAACTCTTCAGCAGGATGATTCTCCTCAATGTCTTTTTCTGTAAAATTTAATTTGGGTTTTTGTGCAAATACACCTTTGGTGCCTACAAAAAATTTTCCTGATTGAGGATCTTTGCCTGCAATAATGGCTGGTGCACCGTCCCATTTTGTTGTCATGCTGACTGGAGTTTTGGAACTTCCTTCTAGCATCTCATGTAGACTAAACAAATAATTTATTGCTTCTTTGGCGCCTTGGTATCCTTTGTTAAAAATATTGTCTTCCAAATGCTCTAAATGAGTATTTTTATTTTCTGCTTCTAGTATAATTTCCTTAAGGAAACTATTTGAGATTTCGACAAATTTCATTTTTAACCCTGAACTTTTTGTACACGATCAATAGGTTTTGTAAATATCACACCTGTTTTAGATTTGATTAAAAGTTTTCCTTGCGGTACCTCTGTTGCTCCGCCTTCTGAAGGTATTCCTGCTGGATAAGAATCTCCTGCAACTGCTATTACAGGACCTTGTACTAAGTCACCTTTTTTAATATTTTTATTATTTTTTTCAGCATTCCATTGTACCATGTCGCCAACATTAATAATTTGTGTTTTTCTTTTATTACCAAGACCTCTAATTAATCTTTGTAACCCATCACCTATCACACCTGATATTTTTCCTAGGAGTGATGCATTTGGATCAGCTCTACTTGCAACACCAAGAGGTCCTCCTATCAAATTATTAATAGTACCTTTGACAGTCTTCCAGGCTCCAGGACTTAATTGGTTTACTCCATCTGGTTCATACCCTTGTGTTGCCATAAGAACCATATGTGCTTCGCTATTTTGAGGGATTGCTTGTCCGTCAGATTTTCTTAACCAAATATTATTGTTAAGATCATAAACAAATTTTTCATTACCTAAGGTAACTTCTTTACCGTGTTTTATAGGTACAGGATTACCAGGTAAATTGACGTCTTTTTCTTTAACTACAATTTCATTTATTAGCATTGTCAATTTCCCTTTGTGATTCTTTGATAACCTTACCAATACCTCGGGAGAATTTTTTAATATCTTTTGCTTTAATGCTGTTAATTAATCTGTTTTTAAGATCTTTAGCAGTTTGTTCATCATAATGTGTTTCAATCTGTTCTATAAGATTAATAGCACTATTGATGACATGCTCTCCCCTATTTGAGACCACATGATTCCTATCTCTATCAACAGAAATTTGATTTAGTTCTTCTAATATACTGCGAGTTTTACGCATGTCGTCTCCATAAAATATGTATAATGCTATTTATCATTATAAATCATTCTTTTTCAGGAACTCTCGCATGTTCATCGCTTGGCCTATAGTATCTTTCTGTTCTGGCTCATCTGCTTTAATTGTATTACTACGTTTTAGTTGATCTACTAGGCTTGAAGTTGTGATTGTATCAGCATCTTCATCTCCGTCTTGTAAATCTTCTATTCTAAGTGTATCAGGATCAAATCTTAAATCTACTTTGGTGCCTACACCACTACTAGAACGTGTTTTCATAAACTGTATTTGATATCTACCTTTTTCTCGCATAGCATTACTTGTAAAAATACCTACAACATTATCTGCTGTTTGTATTTTACTGATACCACCTGCTATATGATGATGATCAAATTCTATTTCTTCTACTGCGCCTCTGTTTAACTGTGAAGCCGTTACAAATAGTAAGTCTCTTTCTACTGCTAGGTTACGCAACTCTTCAGATACATATTTGTCCTTAATAAACAAATCACTGCCACTTACTTTTGCACTAATAGGCATCATCAAATCCAAATAATCCACAAGTAAACAATCTACTTTCTCACCACAGGATATTTCATATTCTCGCAAAAATACTCTGATATCATTTGCATTAACACCGTTAGGCATTTGTTTAACTCTTAATTTACCAGCACCTTTGGCTTTCATACGCACTTTCAAATCTACATCATCCATATTACGCATCACTTCTTTTGTGCCATAACCAGATACCATACTATCTAATCTCATACTAATAAGTTGTTCACTAAGCTCTAAACTAATGTAAACAACGTTAAATCCTGCTAATGCCCAATTGACTGCAAAATTTTGTAAAAACAAACTTTTACCTGCACCAGAACCACCAGCAAAGATTGTCATCTCTCCTCTGTTCAGGCCACCATAAAGTTTGTGATCTATACCCTTCCAACCTGTACTAATTGCCCCTGCTTGATCTTTGATCCATTGTAATCTTTCTTTGGGATTTTCAAAATATTCTAAACCCAAGTCTTTAACCAAACCAACTTGACTTGCATCTTTAATCTTATTTTCAACTGTGCCATAGTCTTGATTTTCTAATAAGTCTGTGCTTTCTATAATTGCTTTTTCTAATGCTTTGTGTCTGCAAAAAGTTTCAAATTCATTCATAAACCATTCATGATGATCAGGAGTTACATTTGGAATAGGCTCTAATTGTACTCCTGCAACTGCACTTACTTGTTCAGGAGTAGGAATAGAATTGTGCTCAGTGCTATGACTTATAAATAAATCAACTGCTTTCCTATACTTTAAATTAAAGTACACCGGGTTGACTATATTCTGACACCTTGCAAATAAGTCTGAATCGCTCAACAAAAACCTTAAAAAAAGTTCTTGTGTTTCTTCATTATATGTTTTTATATCTGCCATATCTTTTCTATCTCACTTCTTATATATCTTGCAACTAGTTTATGACCCTGTTTGTCTGGATGACTATCACTAGTGCTAATGATGTTATTACCTGCAATTATGCTTATAGGCTTAATAAAATTTCCTGGAACAACAATATTTACATTATTTTCATGTGGCATACATCTAGAACTCATTCCTGTAATCAAATATTTGACATCATTTTGATTAAAATATGCTATTGCCGTATTTAAAAGATTAAATGTTTCTTGTTCTACAGTTTTTATTGTTCTATGTAATAAAGAATGTTGTATAAATGTTTTAACCTTTCTATTTAATTCTTCCTGATCTATATCACTTCTATTATATGATATATCATCTAAAACAACATGATCTTTACACATTCCTATCCATGTATCAAATTCTGCATCATACCATTCATCTCTAAACCAATCAGATAATTGTATTACAAAAAATGTATCATGATAAGCATTATTTTCTATGTAGTTTATAGTTCTTCTTAAAATTCTTTTATTACTACTACCTATCCAACTTTCGTTTATCACATCAAAGTCTTCCATAAAATCAGGCCATGCCAATTTATTTTCTAATGTATTACCATAACTAAAACTACAACCGTTTACATATAATTTCATACTAATGTCCTACATGTACTCCAAACAAATATCCCAAAAAGAAAACTATTGGTCCTAATATTAATAAGTCTACAATCCAATGTAATGCTATAGACATAGTAACAATTTCCTTCCAATGTAGTCTACAAATATTTTTCCAATGTTGAAACTTTTCGTTCATACCATTTTAGCTCTAACTTTAATCTTTAATTCATTATCTACAGCATTTCTAATAATACTGTCCACTGTAGCAAGTCTGCCATATTTAATAACTGCATCAGCGGCATCTTTACAATCTGCATGCCAAGGCGGGAAACTTACTTCCCACCCTAGTTCAGCGGCCTGCAACATCAATTCTGTACCAGCCTCATCTCTGTCAGGACATATAATAATTCTTTTGCCCAATTTTTCTATTAGGTGTGCCTGTTCAGGCCCTACACTATTTCCTTGTATTGCTATACCATCTATCATTATAGCATCAAAGACGCCTTCTGTCACTATAACAATTTCTCTTTTACTGTCTGCAAATCTATCTATATTAAAAACATATCCAGACGGCATATTATGTAAGTATTTAGGTGTAGTCTTATCAGGAGGATTTATATGTCTTCCTGTCCAACCAACTAATTCATTATTATAAGTAAAGGGGACTACTAATCTTTGCTTGTACAGAGGTTCATTAAAGAACATTAAAGGGTAGAGACCATCTATGCCTCTGTCTATAGCATATTTTTTTACAGGATGATCTATATCTAAATCATCTAAACTTATAACTGATTCTGGAAGTCGTACTGTATCAAACTTTTGCAAATTATATACATAATCAGTTTCTTGTTCAGTTTCTAATATTTCTGCATATTTTAAAATTTCTATTTGGACCTTATGTATTTCTTCTGCTGTCGCACCTAACTTGTCAGCAAGATCTTTATATTTCTTACCTAATGTAGGGTTAGGTTCCCAACCAGTAGTAAAGCCACAATTAAAACAATTATAGGATATTTTTGCTCCTGTTGTAATGAGACCGCCGCGTTTTCTTTTATCAGTACACATAGGACAGTCCATAGTCCTCCAGCCACTAGGTGTTTTGCTTGTCTTAATAGGCAAATGATCTAATAAGAGCCTGTGTACTTGCTCAACAAGAATATCGATATCCATAGTATTATTATACAGGATATTAAGTGATTTGTCAATTAATTTCTAATGTGAACTTGCGAAATATTTCCACTACTAGGTGTGTGAATTAAACGAATCCAATTACTGTTTACCTGATAGTTTTTATTTATTATATTGCTTTCTGATGTTAAAGTCAATGTTTCTAAGTCAAACCAATCTATACTAGCATCGTCGTTCTCAGGAGTACCTTCTACACAACTGCCTTGTACTGTAATGTTTCCAGTATAAGCATCAGGATAAATGGCAATAGTGTGCAAAGCAGTTTGAAAATTTCTATCTTGATTACCGCTAAAGGCCGAAGAAACAAATATATTTGCAGAGTCACCGGCATCTACACTTGCTGTTTGAGTAAAGGTGTTTCCTACTTGTGTTTCTACTGGCTCCATACCTAACTGATCGGTAATTTCTATATCAAATTTTACTGCATTATTTTGATTTGTAAAAACCGGATGTTCTATTCCATCTTGATCTGTTCTTGATACATACATTGTGTACATGCCTGCATCTACACTTTGCAAATCAGAATTTTCTAATGTAAGTTTTACTTTACCTACATCACTTGTATGTTCTAAAAGTCTATAAAATACTCTTCTTTTTGTTGAAGGATTTATTAATGTAGCCATTAAAACATCAGAAAAAACATTTTGTAATTTTCTATCCCTGTCCCTTATATTAAAAAGTATTTCATTGTTAATACCTTTATGTGCAATTAGTTTTTTATTATTCATAGGCCTGTTATCCACATATATACCGTCAGAGTGTACCACTATATCTATAATATCTTCGTAAAGAAACAATCTGTGATCACCATAACTCATATTTTTTAATTTTTTACTCTATAATTAACTCTTTATATTACAGTATTTATCATATAATTGACTAAATAGTTTTGTGGAGAAAGACAAACTAATACAAGAAACACAAGAAAAATATCCCTTCCTTACAGGTATACTTTATGGCGGTGAAGAGTACATAGGAATTGTAGTTAACCACGACAACACTATCTTAACTTTTTATGATTATGATAAACTTCCAGATAAAAATCTTAAAAAACTTTTTTTAGAATTAGGTGACATGTGGTGGTGGGAAAGTAATAGACAATTACCAATAGATGTATTTTTAAATCATGAAATGAAAATATTTCATAAATATCTTAGTACTTTTGTTATGAAAGATGTTGAAATACTTTTTGGTCCTACAACCAGTCTACAAAATTTGTTAAGAAAAAGAATTAAAAGAAGAGGAGTCCAATTAGTTATTAAGCCAAACTAATTTAACTGTTAAGACTTTCAACCATTAAATTCAATTGTACAATAATAGCAAGAGCATAACCAAAACTATGACTCTTTTTAAAGAAGTATGTATTGTCATTAGGTTTTACCCAAACGTCTTTTTCGATTTCCTTCCAAGCCTTTCCTACCAAATGGCGTTTACCGGGTCTTATCATAGCAAGTATCATTGCTAATTGATCTATGCTTTTAGGTGGATGTTGTTTTACTATTTCAAAGTGATTATTAATATGAAATAGTTGCTCAACTATTTCTTTGTGTTCTAATAATTCCCACATTGGTTCTGTATTAATCAATTTATCTAAATGTGTTTCGTCCTTCACTCCTTCATATACATGGTTATTAAGTACGTCTAATTTAAACCAGCCTTCTTGTTCTGCTTGTTTATGATCTATTGTACTATAACCTTCAAGAGGAAACTTCGAAATATTTTGAAAGTAAACACCAGTGTTATGCTTTGTAAACTTACCGTCTTTTTCAATACTTGCAGGTGTGACATTAACTAACTTGAGAAAGTCATCTCTGTTAGCCATATCAATATCTACATCAAAATCTATTTTCATATTCCTGCTATTTTACATGCCCCTTTAACATCAGTAACTTCTGATTTATTGTTTGCAAATAATTTCATCCAAAATGTTGCATCAATTATATGCTCTATCATTTTTACCTGCTCATCACTAAATCTTGTTAATAGTTCATCTCCACTTTCACACAAATACAACATCCAAGGAGAAACTTTTGCACTTCTTAAATCATATACTGCTCTAGGAGTAGTAACCTTTGAAAAATAATCTTGCCAATCACAATTATGTTCTTCAGCCCATTTAGAAAGATACATTATAGTTCTTTCCAATGCTTTCATACCTGGTTCTTTTTTTACATATGTTAATAGCCATTCGTCATAAAGACTATCTTTAGTCCAATCGGCTAATTTTTTACCATTTTTAATTAACCATTCTGCAAATAGTTCTGGGTTTAAGTATTCATTTGTAACACAACTTCTACCAAATTTTACAAATCCATCATAGTATTGGCTTTTAACAAAATCTTCCTGAGATTTTGGTTTAGATGCAGAAGTATTCAATTCATAAAACATCTGAAACACTCTATATCCTAATCTAGTATGTGTTAGATCTTTATCTGCCATACGTCTTTTCTTTATACACATATGAGCACTCAGAGTTCTTTCGCTCATAAATGTCTTTTCACACCATTTACAAGTATTACTTTCCGAAGATGTCTTTGATTGTGTTGTCATTGTATCCATGTGATAATGCTAATTCTTTGAGTTCTTCTTTTGTATTTAAATTTATAAGATGATTTATATCTTCTGTTTTCATATGAGGGAAAATTTCATATATAAAATCAAATATTTTATTTTTCTTTTTTCTTGCATTAGGTGGTTTAAGATACGGATGAAATTGTACCTTACCAACCCCACAGGTGCTCAGCAAGAGCCATTGTAATTCAGGGTGTTTACTTACTTCCATAAACTGATAGTTAACCAGTTCATTAGTCATATAAATGTAATTCGCCGCTTCTTTTCCTTGTACACTACTACAATACCTCATCATCATCCAGGCACTAAAAGCCTTTTTCTGTTCATCACTTAAACGATTATAAAAACCTCTATCTTTTTTATCTATTGCCGCCATAATTTCTTTGAGCGGTATTTGAGGTTTTTTAGGCATTATTCTCCTTCGTATTCAACAAGTGCGGCGGCATTATAGCCTTGCTCTATAATTTTAGCAAATCCTCCCAAGTCTGTCAAGTCTATAACAGCCAGTATTAAAATATTATCTCTGGGTACATCAAAACATTCATGTACTAAGTCAGCACATGCAATCGCAGTACCGCCAGTTGCTATTAAGTCATCTATTATTACAACTTTATCTGTGGATTTAATATTTGTATTTTTTTGTATTTCCAAACTTGTACTTCCATATTCTAAGTCAAAATCTCTTTTGTGTGTTTCGTTGGGCAGTTTTCCAGGCTTACGAGCCATTACAAAAGGAATATTAAGATTATTGGCTATAGGTGCTCCAAAAACAAACCCCCTGCTTTCAATACCTACAATACAATTTGCTTGTAGAGATAAATCTTCCATTTCTTGTAATGTATATTTAAATGCATCAGGGTTTTCTATTAGACTTGTAATATCTCTAAATTGTATACCTGGGATAGGAAAATCAGGTACTGTTCTTATTGTGTCTTTTAAATTCATATTTCACTCATTTTTATATTTAATATTTCGTCCCATGTAGCAAATTGTTTTTTGCTATAAGGACCAGCCGGATATGTAGGTGGTGTCCATTCTATCACTACATTTCTAGTGTAAATAGACTTCATCCAAATCTTTTTACCCCCTAAGGTTGTTTTAGGTATCCAAGCAAATACTTTTTTCCATTCTGTATATTGTGGTTCCGTCTTTGTTTTTAAATCCGGGTACCTAGTATATGCAGGATGATTCATTAAAAAATATCTACAACTTCCCACGGTAAATCTTGTTTACCAAAATGCCCATAATTAGTTGTTGTGGTTAAATCTAAATTAAATAAATTAAATTTATCAATTATACCTTTAGGTGTCAGGTCTATATTATCTCTAAAATAATCTGCAAATTCCTTTCTAACTTGTCCGTCAGCATAAACATATATATTTGTAGGTTCTTTTACACCAATAGCATAACTTAATTGTACTGTGGCATTTTTAGCCTTGCCGCCTGCCACAATGTTTTTAGCCAAGTATCTAGCCATATAAGCCGCACTTCTATCCACTTTGGTACAGTCTTTACCACTAAAGGCACCGCCGCCATGT
>Ga0255753_1001164_pt1 | contig 32255 bp, 27 predicted proteins | sample 041ome_10_FD_179953 | JGI IMG/M metagenome (GOLD analysis project Ga0255753, IMG submission 179953) | Coastal salt marsh microbial communities from the Groves Creek Marsh, Skidaway Island, Georgia - 041412US metaG (version 2) | ecosystem: Environmental > Aquatic > Marine > Intertidal zone > Salt... | reverse complement strand
TGAACAAACCTGTGGTTAGCATGATTAGACATATACAAAATAGAAACAATGGCTATTCACGACCATCCACTTTCAGTGGAAGTAATTATTCATCATTGCAGACCTCGGCTCACACTGCAACTCACGGTGCTACTGCTTTAAATATGAATACTTTTGCTGATCAGGAAGAGGTAGCTCAGCAAGAAGCAAGTGTGCAAGTAAGTTACAATGTGAATCAAGCTGAAACTGAAACTGAAAAAAATATTGATACTTCAGAAAATAAATTAGAAGAAGGATCTTTATTTTCTCAGAACGATCCTATTGAATTTCAGGAAGAAAGTTTTGAAAAAATAGAAAATGAAACTCAGTTATTTACAAATGATGATGAGGTTAATAGTACAATAGAAACTAGAGAAACTCATTCATTTGATAATGATGATCTTAAAGAAGAAATTTTTTCAGATTCAGAATTAGAAAGCAAAGACGATCTTGAAATCCCTGCTTTTTTAAGAAGACAAACTAATTAATATATCATTTGAATTAAATGTTACCGGATAGTAGTCCCCACTATCCGGTAATGTTAAATGAAGTAATTGATCATGTATCTCCAAATCCAAAGAATCTAATTTTAGATGCAACTTTTGGGTGCGGTGGATATAGTAAAAGAATATTAGAATTATTTTCCAAAACCAAAATTATTGCTTTTGATAGAGATGAACAAGTTCATCAATATGCAAATTTGATAAAAAAAAAATTTAAAAATAGATTTGAGTTTGTTAACGAAAAATTTAGCGAAATAGAAAAAATAATTATTAATAAATCTTATAAAGTAGATCATTTTATATTTGATTTTGGCATTTCCTCATTTCAGTTAGATAATTATAAAAGAGGATTTTCGTTTAAGTCTAATGCTAAATTAGATATGAGAATGGGAAAGAATAAAATAAGTGCCTATGAATTAGTAAATGAAGCTAGCTTTGAAGACTTAAATAATATTATTAAGTTTTTTGGTGAGGATAAAGATTCAAAAAAAATTGCTAGAGAAATTGAAAAAAGTAGAAAAATAAAATCTATAACAACTACTGATGAATTGAGAAGTGTAATACTCAAAGCCAAAGGAAACCGTTATTTTAAAAAAGATCCATGCACTCAAACGTTTCAATCTATTCGAATGGTAGTCAATCAGGAGCTTACAGAAATATTTAAGACATTAAGCAGATTAGTTTCAATCGCTAAAAACGAAACTTGCTTTACAGCTGTAACTTTTCACTCTCTTGAAGATAAAATTGTAAAAAAAATATTTAATTATAGTAAAGAAACAAATCAAAATCCCTCAAGATATCATCCACAATTAAATAATAAAAAGGAATCAGCTTTTATAAAAACTTCAGGAAAATCTATGAAGCCAACTGAAAGTGAAATAAAATTAAATCCAAGATCAAGATCTGCCAAATTAAGATTTTCTATAAAATATGGAGATGATCAATTAGAAATAAACAGAAGATCTTTAAAAATGGAAAAATTATTTGATTTAGAAAAAAAATACAATGTTTAGCAAAACCATCTTCTCACTATTATTTTTGTTGGCTGGACTAATTTCTATTCATTTCTTAAAAAATGAAACAAGAGATATGGAGGAAAAAATAAACCTCACTTCTAAAGAAATCTTATTGTTAAACCAGAATATAGAAACACAAACAATTGAATATAGTTATTTAGCAAGTCCCGAAAGAATAACCATGTTAGCAAAAAAATATTTAGCAAAAGATTATATTCATATTTATCCTGAAATTTTTACAAATGAAAAAAAATAATCAATTAAATTTATATTTTGAAGATAGAACCGAGAGTAAAAAAAATTCAAATAATGGTAGAATAAATTTAGTCCTATCTTGTATTTTACTTTTTTCTTTCATTATTTTTTTACGCTTACTTATTTTAGGATTTAACAAAGTAGATTTTGTAGAAAATCAAACAAGGGAAGATCTCTTTTTTGAAAGAAGAGAAGTAGTAGACACAAACGGTATTATTTTAGCTAAAAATATTATTGTTCACGATTTAATTTTAAGAAAAAATAAAATTGGAAATATCAATGATCTTTTACTAAAAGTTAAAATTAATTTTCCATCAATTAATTTTTCTCAAATTAAAAAAGATTTAGAAAGTAAAAAAATTATTATTTTAAAAAGAAATTTATCTCAATCCGAGTATAATAAGGCAATTTTGCTTGGCGAACCTGCTTTGGAATTAACTAAAAGAGAATCTAGGATTTACCCTCAAAAAAACATAATGGCTCATATTTTGGGTCAGGTAGATATAGATAATAATGGCATATCTGGTTTAGAATTTTTTTTAGATCAAGAAATCAAGGATAAATCAAAATTAAATATACCAGTCACTTTATCTATTGATTCCCGAATACAATTTTTAATACGTCAGAACTTACAAAAAGGAATAGAAGATTTTGCCGCTAAAGGTGCGGCGGCCATACTAATGGATGCAAACACAGGAAAAATTATATCCATGGTTTCACTGCCTGATTTTGATAATAATAGTAGAGAAAATAATTCATCATTGTTGTTAAATAAAAATACTAAAAGTTTATTTGAGCTTGGGTCTGTTTTTAAAACTTTTGCAATTGCTAGTGCAATAGAAAACAAAGTGATTAAAAAAGAAACTTTATTTACAAATCTTCGTCAAAGAGTCTATTGTGGCAAATATCCAATAGATGAATACAGATGGGATAAAAGTAAATTAAATTTAACCACTGAAGAAATACTAGTTAAGTCATCAAATATTGGCACAATAGAAATTATAAAAAAAAATGGTTTAGAAAATCATCAAAATTTTTTAGAAAAGCTTGAATTATTTGAGTACCCAACTTTAGAAGTTGCCGAAGTATCAAAATCAGTAAAAAATAGATGGGGCATGTGCAATACTCTGACATCCGGATATGGACATGGAGTAAATACTACTTTAATTCAATTCTCTCGAGCTTTTGCTGCGATCGTAAATGGTGGCTTCTTGATTGATACATCCATAATAAAAGATAAGGAAATTGTTCAAAAAAAAATACTTAATAATCAAACAAGTAAAGTTATGAATGAAATTTTACGAGCAAACGTGGATAAAAAAAATAAAACAGCAGGAAGTGGAAGAAATGCAGATGTGGAAGCTTACCAAGTTATTGGCAAAACTGGAACTGCAGAAAAGCCATCAAAAATAGAAAAAGGCTATTCCAAGGAAATTGTAAATGTATTTGCATCTGCATTTCCAGAGAAAAATCCCAGATACGTATTGTCAGTTTTAATAGACGAACCTAAAGGTGCGCCACATATTTGGAAACACAACAGAAGGGAATCGGGTTGGAATGCAGTTTATATAGCGGGCAAAATTATTCAAAATATAGGACCTACTTTAGCCACAAATGACAGAGAATTAGTTAGATCTTATCAAAATAATATTAATGTTAAAAAAATTAATTAATAAGTATGAATTATCTAGTGATACTAGAAGCTTAAAAGAAAATGAAATTTTTTTTGATTTGGGTAGTACGCCAAATTGCTTTGGACCATATTTTCTTCAAGCGTTAAAGAAAAAACCAATTTGTGTTGTTACTAAAAATAAAAAATATAATAATATTTATTCAACAAAAATTTATACTGTTAATAATTTATTACAATTTTTTAGATTAAGCGTTATTCAAAAATATAAAAAAAAACCAAATTATCTATGTGCAGTTACAGGAACTAATGGCAAAACATCAGTTGCTCATTATTTTTTACAATTAAATAAATTATTAAATATTTCCTGCGCATCGGTTGGAACAATAGGTATTTATCAAAATAGAAAAAAAATAAAAAGCCCACTTACAACACCAGACTTTTTAACAAATCATAAAATATTTAATCAATTTTACAAAAATAAAATTAGCAACGCTATTATAGAAGCTTCAAGTCATGGATTGTACCAAAACAGACTATTTGGTTTCCATTTTGATTGTGGAATTTTCACTAATATAACTCACGATCATTTAGACTATCACAAAACAAAAAAAAATTATTTTAATGCTAAAATGATATTGTTTAAAAAGCACTTAAAAAAAAATAGCTTAGTAATTATTGACACAGATATACCTGAGTTTAAAATTATTTCAAAAATTTTAAAACAAAAAAATGTTACTATTGCTTCATGGGGGTTAAAAGGAAATACTGCAAAAATAATTTCTATAAAAAAAAATAACCTAAGTACTGAAATTAAATTAAATTTTTTAAATAAAATTTATTTTTTAAAAACGAATATTATAGGAAAATTTCAATTAAATAATTTTTTATCAGCTTTAATTGCTTGTGCTAAATTAGGTATTAATTTTGATAAATTAATAAAAATATCGAAAAGAATTAACAATCCACAAGGACGAATGCAATTAATTCAAAAAAATAAAAAAATAATTCTAATAGATTATGCGCATACACCAGATGCTTTAAAAAATGTTTTATTAGAAACAAAAAATTTTTTTAATAAAAAAGTAAATATAGTTTTTGGATGTGGAGGAGATCGTGATATTCAAAAAAGATATTTAATGGGAAGGATTGCAGGTAAATTGGCTGATAAAACATATATTACAGATGATAACCCAAGGTTTGAAAATCCAAACAAAATACGAATGCAAATTAAAAAAGGCTGCAATAATGCAATAATTATTCCATCAAGAGCAGCTGCCATTAAACAAGCTATTCAAGAATTAAAAAATGAGGTTTTAATTGTTGCAGGAAAGGGTCATGAAAATTATCAGATAATTAACAATCAAAAAAAATATTTTTCAGACTACCATTATTGCAGAGAAGTTTTAAATCTATGACATTATTATTAAATAATATCTCTAAAGTTTTTAATAATAGTCTTTGCACACTAAACAGCAAAGAAGTAAATAAAAAAACTGTTTTTTTTGCAGTAAAAGGAAAAAATACAGACGGACATTTATTTGTACCTGAGGCTATCAAAAAAAATTGTAAATTTGTTGTAGTAAAAAGGGGTTATAAAAACTTAGGAAAAAAAAAAGAAAAAAAATTTATTAGGTGCAAAAGTCCACTGAAATATTTAGAAAATGTAGCAACATATAAAAGAAATCAATCTAAGGGAATATTTTTTGGCATCACAGGAAGTTTTGGAAAGACTACGTTAAAATTTATGCTTTCTTTTTTATTAAGCAAAGTTAAAAAAACTTATTCATCACCCAAATCGTTTAATAATCATTTTGGATTGCCGTTATCACTTTCTAATCTACCTGCAAATAGTATTTATAATATTTTTGAATTAGGAATGAATAACAAAGGAGAGATTCATAACTTATCTAAAATACTTCAACCAGATATTGGTGTTATAACTAATATTGGACCAGCTCATTTAGAAAAATTAAAAAATATTAAAAATATTGCCTTATGCAAGTCTGAAATTATTAATAATATTAAAAAGAATGGAACTATTTTTTTAAATATTGACGATAAATATTTTCATTTATTAAAAAAAAAATCTAAAAAAAATAAATTAAAAATTCTTACTTTTGGGAAATCTAATAAAGCGAATTTTCAACTAATAAAAAAAATAATATTAAAAAATAAAAAATATATTTTAGTTAAAATTATAAATAAAAATTATAAATTTAAAGTTAAAAATTTTAATGATAGTTTTATTATGAATTTTTTAATTGTAATTTCTATATTTTCTTATTTAAAAATTAATAAAAAAATACTTATCAAATATATTAATAAATTTCCCACTCCCTCAGGCAGAGGTAGTTTTGTAAAAAAAATAATTAATAATCAAGAAGTTAAAATTCTAGACGAAAGTTATAATGCCAATCCTATTTCAATGAAAAATGCGGTCATGAATTTTTCTTTATTAAAAATAAATAAAAAAAAAGTCGCCATACTTGGCGATATGCTAGAATTAGGAAAAATGACAAAAAAATTTCATAAAAATCTTGCCAGAGAATTAAATGGTTCCAATATAGATACTATTCATTGTGTCGGTAAAAAAATTAAAGATACTTTTTCACATCTAAATCTTCGAAAGAAAGGCCAGTATTTTAAAGATATTAATCAATTAAAAAAAAATAAAAAAAATATTTTTAAAAATAACTCTATTTATTTGTTAAAAAGCTCTAATAGTGTTGGTTTAAATCAATTTTTGAAAGAATGTTAAATTATCTATTTTCTTATTTATCTTCTGAGTACAGTTTTTTAAATGTTTTTAGATATATTACTTTTAGAACCGGCGTTTCAATTTTCACATCTTTAACTATTGTTCTTCTTTTAGGAGGTCCATTTATTAACTATCTAAAATCCTCCAAACATTTTGATCAACCTATTAGAAATGATGGTCCTATTTCGCATATTATTAATAAAATAGGTACACCAACATTTGGCGGAGTATTAATAATTTTCGCAACTTTATTTACTTCTTTACTTTGGGCTGATTTAAAAAATTTATATGTTCTTATATCTCTGTTTGCAATATCAGCTTTTGCTTTGATTGGATTTTTTGATGATTATTTAAAAATTAAAAATAAAAACTCAAATGGGATTCCTGCAAAGTTTAAATTTTTAATTCAAATTTTGATATCTATAATGATTGTTTACTTAATAAATATTTCAACTTCTTTTGATATAAGAAATATTTTGCACTTACCTTTTTATAAAAATTTAGTTTTTGATCTTGGAATATTTTATATTTTTTTTGGTGTTATAGTAATAGTCGGCACTTCTAATGCAGTTAATTTAACGGATGGATTAGATGGTCTGGCTACAATGCCTGTATTGTTAGTTGCTTTAACATTTATTCTTATCACTTATATGGTTGGAAATATAAACTTTTCTGAATATTTAAAACTTACGTACATCAGAAACTCAGGTGAAATTTGTATTGTGCTAGGTTCTATCGTTGGATCTTGTCTTGGTTTTTTATGGTTTAATGCTCCGCCAGCTAAAATTTTTATGGGTGACACTGGATCTTTAGCCTTGGGTGGTTTTTTAGGAACTGTCAGTTTGATTACAAAACATGAGATAGCACTATTTATTGCGGGTGGACTTTTTGTTTTGGAGGCTTCATCAGTTATCATTCAAGTTATTTCATTCAAACTATTTGGTAAACGAGTATTTCAAATGGCACCACTACATCATCATTTTGAAAAAAAAGGTTGGCAAGAAGCTACTATTGTAATTAGATTTTGGATTATTTCTGTAATTTTAGTTTTAATAGCTTTATCTACTTTAAAATTGAGATAATGGTCTCTTTACAAAAATTAAGAAATAAAAAAGTTTTAGTTTTTGGGTTAGGAATTTCAGGAATTGCCACATTAAAATCATTAATAAAAAATAAATCTATTGTTTCAGTGTGGGATGATAATCAAAAAAAAATTCAGAATAAAAAAATTCAATACGACCCTAATTTTCATCGTAAACAATATGATTATATTGTAATAAGTCCTGGTATAGATTTACTAAAACATAAACATAAATCTTATTTTATTAAAAATAAAAAAAAAATCGTAACAGACATAGATATCTTCGTTTCAAGTTTGGATTTAAAACGCAATAAAATCATTGCAATTACAGGCACAAATGGAAAATCAACTTTTGCAAAATTACTTTATAATATTATTAAATTAAAATGTAAAAATACATATTTGCTGGGAAATTATGGAAAGCCAGTGTTATCTCACCGAATTAATACTAATCAAAATATATATGTATTAGAATTATCTTCTTACCAAATTGAGCAATCTAAATATTTAAAAACTCATTATGCTGCCATTTTAAACATAACTCCAGATCATTTAGAAAGACATAAAACTTTTTCAAAATATTTTTCTATTAAATGCAAAGTTTTTAAAAGTTTAGTCCCCAATGGAAAAGGTTTTGTTTTTGTTTCAAAAAAATATGAGAAATTATTAAATATTAATTTAACAAAATTTAAATTAAAAAATAAAATAAAAAAAATTAATAAATATTTAAATTTCACAATAAAGAATAATTACCTAAATAATGAAAATTTTAATTCCAGTTTAAATATATGTATTGAAATACTAAAAAAACTAAAAATTTCAAAACGTATAATTGAAAAAGGGTTATCTCATTTTAAATCTTTACCACATAGACAACAAATTGTTAGGAAAATAAAAAATATTCAGTTTGTTAATGACTCTAAGGCAACCAATTTTGATTCTGCTGAATTTTCAATAAAATGTTTCAAAAATATTTTTTGGATTGTAGGGGGTCTTATGAAGCAAGGAGATCATTTTTATTTAAATAAAATAAAACATAAAATTATCAAAGCTTATATTATTGGGAAGAGCTGTGATTTATTTGAAAAAAAAATAAAAAAAAATGTAAATTGTGTTATTGTGAAAACTTTAAATAAAGCATTTAAATTAGCTTATAAAGATGCTTTGCAAAAAAACATAAAAGAATCTGTAATTTTATTAAGTCCCGCTGCTGCTTCATTTGATCAGTTTAAAAATTTTCAACATCGTGGTGAAGTTTTTACCAAATTAGCTAAAGAGATATAAATGTTTATCAGTAGATATGATAATAGTAAAATCGCAATATGGTGGAGAAGCCTAGATAAATTAATCCTTTTTTTATCATTATCATTATTGTTGATTGGTATTTCATTAAATTTTCTATCAACCTCAACAATACCTTCAGAGAAATTATATGAAAGTAGATATATTTTATTCTACAAACATTTTTTTTTTTCAGTCATAGGATTAGCTATATTATTATCATTTTCTTTTTTTGATAATGAAAAAATAAAAAAAATTGGTTTAATATTTTTTTTTGTATTTGGGATTTCTCTTATACTGGTTCATTTTATTGGTGTTGATGTGAAAGGCTCAAGAAGATGGTTAAATTTATTTTTTTTTAGAGTTCAGCCCATAGAATTTGTTAAACCTTTTTTAATTTTGATTATTGCTTTAATTTTAAATAAAGAAAAAATTTCAATTAAATTAAGGTTTTTTATAACGATACCAGTGATTCTTAGCATTATAATCTTGCTTTTGGCACAGCCTGATTACGGTCAAAGTTTACTAATAATTACAATTTGGATGATTATGATTTTCGTATCTGGAATTAGTCTTTTTTTTATCACTTCGGCTGGTTTAATTATTCTTGGGTCGATGGTCTTTGTGTTGTTTTTATTTAAAGAAAAGTTTTTTTATATTTTTGATAGATTGATTAGTTGGTCGAGTTCTTTAAAAATTTCATATCAATCTGAGCAGGCACTAAATGCTATTATGTCCGGTGGATTTTTTGGTAAAGGTATTGGGGAAGGTATTTTAAAGGAAAAAGTTCCAGAAGCTCATACTGATTATGTAATGTCAGTTATAGCAGAAGAATACGGAATTATATTAATTGCATTGATTATTTTAGTACTTTTATTTTTGATTATACGAATTTTTATATCAGCAAATAATTCAAATGATATTTTTAACAAAACCACATTAATAGGTTTGGGATGTTTGCTGATAGTGCAGTCTTATATTAACTTGGGAGTAACAATTAATATTTTGCCATCAACTGGAATGCCTTTTCCATTCGTAAGCTATGGCGGTTCTTCAATAGTAGGATCATGCTTTATTATTGGTATAATTTTATCGATAACTAGAAAGCAATTATAATGAAAAAAAAAATTCTGATTACTACAGGTGGAACAGGTGGACATATATTTCCAATGCTTGGTTTGCATGATTATTTAATTTCTAATAATTATGAAGTTTTTTTCGTAAGTGATTTAAGGGCAAAAAAATATTTGAACAATCAAATATTAAGTAAAACTAAAATTTTGAATGTTAATAGTCCCTTTAATGTGAAGGGTATTTTTAAAGTTTTTACAATAGGAAATTTATTATATTCAATAATTGTTTCTTTTTTTTTTTTAATTAAAAACAGACCTCATTTAGTGATTGGATCAGGTGGATATGCATCATTCCCTATCTTAATCGCATCAATACTTTTGAATGTAAAATATGTCTTGTATGAAACTAATTCAATTATAGGAAAGACGAATAAATTTTTTTATTTTTTTTGTAAAAAACTTCTTCTTGGATATGATAATAAAGAATTTCTATCTAAAAAGTATAAATCAAAGTCATTTTATGTTGGACAGATATTAAGAAGTAGTTTCTTAAATAAAAATTATACAAAGATAAATAACGACCAAAAAACCATTTTAATTATGGGTGGTAGTCAAGGTTCGGAATTTTTTAATAAAGTAATACCTAAAATATTTAATGAAATAAAAGATATTAATTTATCATTTAAAATTTATCATCAATGTAGGGAAAATGACTTAAACACGACCAAGGACATGTATAGCAGCCAACATAAAGTAGAAGTATTTAATTTTAAAAACAACATAGAGGAAATTATGAAAAAATCTGATTTAGCCATAACTCGATCTGGATCATCAAGTATTGCTGAAATGATTAATCTACATTTGCCATTTATAGCAATACCTTTACCAAATTCTCTAGATAATCATCAGTTTTATAACGCAAAATATTATAGTGATAAAAATTGTTGCTGGCTAATTAGGCAGCAAGATTTTTCATTTGAAAGTTTTAAAAAATTAATTATTGATATTTTTTCTTCTTCAAAAAAAGAATTAAATAATAAAATTTTTTCTATAAAACAGATAAAAGAAATTAATCCAATTAAAAATTTTGAAAAAGAAATTTTAGAATATTTAGAATAATGAATTTAAATTTTAATAAAAAAGATATTATTCACTTTATAGGTATTGGTGGAATAGGCATGAGCGGCATTGCGCTCATCCTTAAGCAAATGGGATATGAAGTTCAAGGAAGTGATATTTCAAAAAAAAACAAAAATATAGATCGTTTAAAAAAAAATAAAATTAAAGTTTTTGATTGTCATAAAGCTTCTAATATTAAGCAGTCTAAAATAATAGTAATTTCATCTGCAATAAAAAAAGAAAATCCAGAATTAATACAAGCAAATAAATTGAAAAATATTTTAATAATAAAAAGAGCAGATATGTTAGCTCATATTATTTCTTTAAAAAAAAATATTGTAGTCTCAGGATCTCACGGAAAAACAACAATCACATCTTTGGTGTCTACTATTTTAAAAGATGCTCATTATAAACCTACTATAGTAAATGGTGGCATTATTAATTCGATGAATTCAAATGCAAACCTGGGTAATGGTGATTGGTCAGTAATTGAAGCTGACGAGTCAGATGGAAGTTTTTTAAAATTTAACAACACCCATGCTATTGTAAGCAATATTGATTTTGAGCATATGGACTATTACAAAAATTTTAACAATTTAAAAAATCAATTTAAAATTTTTTTAGAAAAAACTCCTCTATTTGGAAAAAATATAATTTGTTTGGATGATAAAAATTTAAGAAAAATTAAAGCAAAAATAAAAAATCAAAATTTTATAACATATGGCTTTAAAAAAGAGGCTAATTTTATACCTCATAATATAAAATTTAAGGATATGAAAATTATTTTTGATCTTAAAATTAATTTAAAAAAACAAACAATAATTAAAAATATCACCCTAAACTTAATTGGAAAACATAACGTTTTGAACGCCACTGCATCAATTATTGCAGCTTTAAATATCGGAATTCCAATTTCTAAAATAAAAAAATCGTTAAAAAACTTTTCTGGTGTTCAAAGGAGAATGACAAAAATTTTAGATTATAAACAAAGATTAATATTTGATGATTATGCGCATCATCCAACTGAAATTACCTCTGTACTTTCTGCTTGCAAGAGTAATTTCATGAAAAAAAGAATTATTTCAGTTTTTCAACCACATCGCTACTCTAGAGTTATTTCACTGTATAATGAATTTTCAAAATGTTTTGCTTTGTCAGATTTAGTTATTTTGTGCCCAATTTATGCTGCTGGAGAAAAATCTATGATATTTGATTTAAATAAATTTGCTAAAAATATTTCTGTTAAATCAGATGTGCCAATTGTTGTAATAAAAGATGAAAATAATTTAGAAATTTTTCTAAAAAAAAATTTAATTAAAAATGACATTGTTATCAGCATGGGAGCTGGAAATATAAGTTCATGGATTAGAAATATTTCTAAAAATATATTTGATGCAAAAATCTGGAATTAGTAAAATTGCAAATTACTTAAAAGATCAAATTAAATTAGATTATAATTTAAGTAAAAATTCTTGGTTTGGTATTGGTGGGAATTCTTCAATTTTTTTTCAACCTAAAAATAAAGAAGCACTCAAGTATTTTTTACTTAATTATAAAATAAAAAAAAATATTATAATCGGATCTGGTTCAAACATACTATTCAAAGAAACTAACAATAAAGATATTGTTATAAAATTAGGACCTGGTTTTACAAATATAAAAGAAATTAATGGAAAAATATTCGCTGAGGCTGCAGCATTAAAATCCAAGGTATCAGAATTTGCTTTAAAAAATTCTTATTCAAAATTTGAATTTATGTCTTGTATTCCTGGAACAATTGGTGGCGGTGTAATTATGAATGCTGGATGCTTTGGCTCTGAATTTAGTGATGTGATTGAAGAGGTTTGTGCGATTACATTAAATGGCGATGAAATCATTTTAAAAAAAAGTGAGATAAAATTTGAATATAGAAAATCTAATATAAATGAAAATTTAATAATCCTTGGTGTTTTATTTGCCAAAACAAAAAAAACTAATTCTGATAAAATCCTAGAAAAAATAAATATATTAAAATCTAAAAAAAAAAAGAATCAACCTAGTTCTATCAAAACAGGTGGGAGTACATTTAAAAATCCAACTTACGGTACAAGTCTTAAGGCTTGGCAGTTAATAAAAAAATATAACTGTGATACATTAAGGTTTGGTAAAGCCAAATATTCATCCAAGCATTGTAATTTTATAGATAATTCTGAAAAAGCATCCTCAGAAGAAATTGAACAATTAATTAAAGAAACCCAAAAAAAAATATTTTTACAATCAGGAATCAAGTTAGAGCTTGAAATTAAAATTATATGAAAAAAAAAATAATCTTATTGATGGGCGGGCCATCTAAAGAAAGAAGTGTCAGCATTTTATCTGGAAAAGCATGCTATAAGGCTTTAATTAAAGCAGGTTACGACGTAATAAAAATTGATCCTAAAAATAAAAATCTTAATTTTTATCAATATAATGCCAATTTAGCATTTAATGCCTTACATGGCCAGTTTGGAGAAGATGGAACCGTTCAAAAAATACTAGAGAAACAAAAAATACCTTATACTCACTCAGGTGTTAAGTCATCCCACGTAGCCATGGACAAAGTTAAATCAAAAATTTGTTTTATAAAAAATAATATTCTAACTCCTAAATATAAAATTATTAAAAAAACATTGGATCTTAAAAATAAGCTATCAAACAATAAGTTTGTTATTAAACCAATTAATGAAGGTTCAAGTGTTGGAGTATTAATTTATGATAATTATAAAAAAATAAATTTTATAAAAATAAAAAGTTTATTAAATAAATATAAAAAACTTCTTCAAGAGGAGTATATACCAGGTAAGGAAATACAAGTTGCCGTGATGGGGAAAAAAGCTTTAGGTGCTATTGAAATTCAACCATTAAGAAAATTTTATGATTTTAAAGCAAAATATAGTCACCAGGCTAAAACTAAACACATAATGCCAGCGCTCATAAACAAAAATTTATATAAAAAAGTATTATCCATTGCCTTAAAAGCTCACAATGTTTTAGGCTGCAGAGGAGTTACACGATCTGATTTTAGAGTCATAAATAACAAAATATATATTCTTGAAGTAAACACTCAACCTGGAATGACTAATTTATCTCTTGTACCTGAAATCGCTTCATACAGAGGGATTTCATTCGATAAATTAGTAAAATGGATTGCTAAGGATGCTTCTATCAATCGTTAAAAAAGCAAAGTTTTTATTTATTTTATTTGTCTTATTAACTTTAACTACTTTTAACTTAAATTTAAGTAATTTTAATATACCCCTTTTTCAAATTAAGGAGGTTCATTTCAATAACACTAAATATTTTCAAGAAGAAATAAAATTTGATGCTTATGAGAATCTATTAAAAAAAAATTTATTTTTTTTAGATAAAATCAATATAAAAAATAAAATATTATTAAGTAAGTGGGTTGAAGAAGTTAAATTTAAAAAACAATTTCCTAATAAATTATTTATAGAAATCAAAGAATATTATCCAATTGCATATTTTAGAGATAATAATAATTTTACTTATTTAAGTAATAACTTTGAAATTATTAGTTCTAATAAAAATTTAATTGATTCTAATCTAGTCAAAGTTAGTTCCTATGTTGGTATAGTTAATTTTAAAAATTTATTTCAAGAATTAGTGCAATTTAAAAATATTCTATTTAAAATTACAGAGGCGCAGATGATTGCACCAAAAAGATGGAATTTATTACTCAATAATGATGTATTAGTGAAATTGGGTTACGAGGATAAATTGGAGCAATTTAAAATTTTAGAAAAAATAATAGAGAATAAAGAAAATTCTATTATTGATTTAAGGAATAGTAATAAAATTTATATTACATATAAGAATGATTGATTTAGATACACCTGTCGGAGTTTTGGATATTGGTTCAGAAACAAGTAAATTTATCATATTTTCTATATCTGGGAGTGATAACCAAGTTCAAATTTTAGCAAATACTACAATACATACCAAGGGAGTAAAGAAAGGTATAATATCTGATCTAGATAAACTTTCAGAAACAGTAAAAAAATTAATAGGAACAGCAGAAGAAAAATCCAAAACACAAATAAGCAAAATCTACATATCTATAAATCCTTTAAACTTTGCTTTTATTAGTTTTTGTCAATCAAAGTATATTGGTGATTCCGAAATAGATGAAAAAAATGATGTTCAATTTTTAGTTAATAGTGGGATAAATTTGTTTAAATCTAGTTATGAAGATAAAAAAATAATTCATGTTTTTAATTATAACTTAAGGTTAGATAAATTAAATTTAGTAGACAATCCATGCGGTTTGAATGCAGATAGTTTAGAAAATGATATGTCTATTATATGTTGCAATAAAAATATTTTTAAAAACTATCAAAAATTAATTAAGAAAAGTTATATTAATTCTGAAGATTTTATAAGTTCATCTTATTCATTAGCTTGCACTATTTATTATGAAAATTTACTTGCTGATATATTTTTGGTTATTGATTTTGGTCACGAAAAAACTTCATTAAGTATTTTTAAAAATGGGAATTTTATTTATTCTTCTTCCATTGCAATTGGATCTTGGCATATCACTAATGATATATCAAAATGTTTAAATTTAAGTTATGAAATTGCTGATAAGTTAAAAAAAGAATATGCATCTTGCATTCCGGAAAATTTTCAAGAAAATGGAAAGTTTCTGGATATAGATAATGACCAAGTAAAGTCTTTTAAAAAAGTTTCTAATAATATTTTAAATAAAATTACAAATTCTAGAGCTGAGGAAATTATAGATTTAATTAATAATGAAATTTCATCGTTAAATTTAGGTAATTCAACCTTTAATAAAATTATTTTTACAGGTAAAGGTAGCAAGCTAAAAGGTTTTCAGGAGCTATTAATAAAAAAGACAAAAATTAAAACATTATTATTTGAAAAATTTTCACTGAAAGTAAAATCTGACAATAATTTTATAGACGATTATGATGTTTGTTTATCAATTATTTCTTTATTGCAAAATAGATACAAATCAGAAATTACAACGCAAAAAAAACAAAAAAATAGTTTTTTTGATAAATTTTACACAATATTTAAATAAAAAAAAGATTTGAACTGAAACATTTCTTGAATCGATTATTTATGATTTAAAATATATTTCACTTAAAGTGAAAATATTTCAAAAAACATTAAATAAAAAAGTAACTTTTAAGGGCATTTCGTTACATGCTGGAGAGGTCACTACAATTAACTTGCTACCAGCAAAAATTAATCAAGGAATTATTTTTAAAAGAATTGATTTAAAAAATAGCAAACCCACACTCGCTACGTGGAACAATGTTAAAGTGGCTAATCTTTGTACTATGATAAAAAATTCCAAAGGGGAGAGTGTTAGTACTATAGAGCATTTAATGTTTGCTTTGTACGCTTTAGAAATAACAAATGTTACTATAGAGGTTGATGGACCAGAAATACCTATTTTAGACGGCAGTTCACTTTTGTTTATACAAGAATTAATTACATCTGGCATAAGCGAGCAAAAAACTGAGATGCCGGAATTAATAATCAATAATTCAGTTGAAGTAGTTGAACAAAATAAATTTATTAAATATGAACCAAATCAAAATAAATATTTAGAGATTGATTATACATTGGATTATAAAGACCAATTAATTAAAAAACAAAGAAAAGTAGTTAAAAACATTCAAAATAGTTACAAAGAAATTTATAATGCTAGAACTTTTTGTCATCAAGAAGATTTAGAGAAAATTTTTGCGATGGGTCTTGCCAAAGGAGGCTCTCTAGATAACGCTATTGTTATATCTGGAAAAAAAGTCTTAAACCAAGAAGGCCTGAGATATAAAGATGAATTTGTCAGACATAAAATTTTAGATTGTGCTGGAGATTTATATCTATCAGGTTTTTTTATAAAAGGTAAAATTACGTGCAATCAAGGGGGGCATGAACTTACGAATAAATTATTACAAAAAATTTTATCTAATCCAAAAAATTATACTATTAACAATATGGAAAAATCTTTAAAAAAAAAATTAATTAATACAGCCAAGCCAAATATAAGTTATAAAGTTGCAATATAAATTTACAAATTGTCTAAAAAAAAATTATAATAAATGAAAAATTTTTCCGTTACTATTATTTTAATATTAGCATCCTTTTTTTTAATTAATTGCTCTTCTAAAAACGAAAATTTAATTAAACCAAAAAAAATAATACCCTTAGAATTACTGTATAAAGAAGCGTATAAAAATTTTGAACAAGGACAATATCAAGATGCAGTAGAATTATTTCAAGAAGTGGAAAAAAATTATGGTTATACAGAGTGGGCGGCAAAAGCTTTGCTACTTAAATCCTATATTTATTATGATTCATCAAGATACGTTGAGGCCCTAGAAAATTTAAAAAATTTTAAAAAACTATATTCAGGAAATTCAGAATTAGCATATGTGGAATATTTAATTGCAATTTGTTTATTTGAGCAAATTAATATTAGCGCAAGAGATCAAACAAATACCAGATTGTCATTTCAACAGTTCAATAAAGTTATAAAAAATTATCCAAATACGCCATATGCAGAAGATTTGAAGCTAAAATTAGATTTAATTAATGATCAATTGGCTGGTAAAGAAATGTATGTAGCAAGATACTATCAAAAAAGAGAAAAATGGTTGGCTGCATTAAAAAGATTAACAAATATTTTAGAAAAGTATCAAACAACAATTTATATCGAAGAGGCTTTGCATAGAATGGTAGAAATACATTATAAAATTGGAAATATTGAAGCTGCTAAAAAATATGCCTCTATCTTAGGATACAATTTTAATGACAGTGATTGGTTTAAAAAGTCGTACACAATTGTAGTAGATAAGAATTTTGTAGTTCAACAAAAAAACACAAAAAAAACATTAAGAGAAAAACTTAAAGCATTAATTAATTAGTAATTTAATGATTAATAATATTAATGATTATAATAAAAAAATTAAATTACTTAAAATTTTTGATAAAAATTATTATGATTTAAACAAACCAAAGATCAGTGATGCTGAGTACGATTTATTAAAAAAAGAAATTCTTGATTTTGAACAAAAAAATAAAAAATTAAATTTAAATTTTGCTTCTAATAAGGTTGGATTTTCTCCATCCAAAAAATTTTCAAAAGTTTTGCATACAGAAAAAATGCTATCTTTAGATAATGCATTTGACCTAAGCGATATTGAAAATTTTTATAAAAAAATAAAAAACTATTTAAGCTTTCACCTTGATGATAATATTTTATTAACAGCAGAACCTAAGATTGACGGTATTTCTGCATCTTTATTTTATAGTAATGGTATTTTAGCAAGAGGTTTATCCAGAGGGGACGGTGAATATGGAGAGGATATTACAGAAAATTTAATGACGATTAATGATATACCAAAAAAAATTGAAATAAAAAATTTGCCATCATCTTTTGAGGTTAGGGGTGAGGTATATATTGGAAAAAAAGATTTTGAAAAATTAAAAGATAATTTTGCAAATCCCAGAAATGCTGCAGGAGGTTCTTTACGGCAAAAAGATTCAAAAAACACTGCTAAAATCCCTTTAAAATTTTTTGCTTACTCTACAATTCAAAAAAATCAAAATATTTGCAAAACTCAAATTGAATTTTTAGATTTTTTAAAAAAATGTAAATTTAACATTAATCCTTTATCCACCGTGGTAGAAAATATTTCACAGCTAGAAAAAAATTATAAAAAAATCGAAGCTTTAAGGTCTTCTCTTGATTATGATATTGATGGCTTGGTTTATAAAGTAAATGATTTTAGCTTGCAGCAAAGATTGGGGAATTTGTCGAATAGTCCAAGATGGGCAATCGCTCATAAATTTTCAGCTGAAAAAGCATTTTCAAAAATTATTGATATTGAAATTCAGGTAGGAAGAACAGGAGCATTAACGCCAGTGGCAAAAGTCGATCCGGTAACCGTTGGTGGAGTGGTTGTTTCTAACGCAACATTGCATAATGAGGATGAAATAATAAGAAAAGATATACGTATTGGAGATGTCGTTTGTATCCAAAGAGCTGGAGATGTCATTCCCCAAGTATTGTATGTGGAAAAAAACAAAAGAACTAAAGATAGCAAACCTTATGCGTTTCCAAAAAAATGTCCCTGCGGAAACGATACTGTTAAAGAATTTAATTCTACAACTAAAAAAATGGATGCGGTTAGAAGATGCCCAGACATAGCTTACGAGTGTCCATTTATGGCCAAAGAAAGATTAAAGCATTTTGTTTCAAAAGAGGCTTTAAATATAGATGGGCTAGGAAAAAAAGTTATAGATAATTTTTGGCAATTAAATCTTATAAAATTTCCTTCTGACATTTTTAATCTTAATTATGATCATATAAAACAACTTGATGGCTGGGGAGACTTGTCTTGTAATAACTTAAAGCAAGCTATTGAATTAAGCAAAAATATTACTCTAGAAAAATTTATTTATTCCATTGGTATTCGTCATATTGGACAGGAAAACGCAAAAATTTTAGCAAGTTATTTTAAAAATATAAAAAACTTTGAAAAATTATTTGATAGTAAAAAAATTACAGAAGAACTATCAAATTTAAGAGAGATTGACGGTATTGGCGAAACCCAAATTAATGCCTTAAATAATTTTTTTTCAAACAATAAGAATACTGAAGTGATCAAGAAACTAGTGCATGCATTAAAGATTAAAAGTTTTGAAAAAATTACCTCAGGAATTTTTGCTAATAAATTACTAATGTTTACTGGAGGTTTTTCTAAAATGAGTAGATCTGAAGCAAAATCAATTGCAGAATCTCAAGGAGGAAAAGTATTGGGTAGCTTAAGTAAAAAGCTAAATTATTTAGTGGTAGGAAACTCAAAACCAACTAATTCTAAAATAGAAAAGGCTAAAGAAATTGGTATTGAAATTATTGATGAAGAAAAGTGGTATAAATTATTAAATAGGTGAACAAATTTTCTGTAAAAAAATTAATTCTCTTTTATTCATAAAATTTTTAAGATTTTCATAAACTTTAGTATGATAATTATTAATATAATTTATTTCTTTTTTATTTAAAATTTTTTTGTTAATTAAGTTTCTATCATATGGAACCATAGATAAATCTTGAAATCGTAATTTATCTTTATTTTTTTCTACAAAAATTAAATTTTCAATTCTTATTCCAAATTTTTTTGTTTTATAAAAGCCAGGTTCATTTGAAATAATCTGTCCTTCAAAAAAATAATTTTTACTTTTACTAGAAATAGCAGGTGGGGATTCATGAACATTTAAAAAATATCCAACGCCATGACCTGTAGAATGAGGATAATTTAAATTAATTTTTTTAATATATTTTCGAGCGGCAAAATCAATTGCTTTTCCTTGGGTAGTTTTTTTTAGATTAAAATTAACAACTGCTAAATGACCTTGTAAAACTTTTGTGTAAATATTTTTAACTATCGTATTTGGTTTTCCTATTGTGATAGTTCTGGTTATATCTGTTGTGCCAAGTTTATACTGACCTCCTGAGTCAACTAAGTACAAACCTTTTTTAAATGTTAAGTTGGAGTTTGAGTTAGCATTATAATGAATAATCGATGCATTTTTTCCAAATGCTGAGATAGTAGGAAAGCTAGGGTTTAAATAATGATTATTATCTTTTCTTAATTTTTCTAATTTATTTTGCGCTTTTATTTCATCAATTTTATTAAGCGGATACGAATGTAGCCAGTACATAAATTTTATCAATGAAGATCCGTCTAATATATGTGCTATTTTTGAGTTTGCAATTTCAACTGAATTTTTTTTTGACTTAAGAAAATAAATAGGATCATTTTTAAATATAATTTTTATTTTATTAGATATAAAAAAATTAATCATATCTTGAGATATGGTATTTTGATCTAATAATATTTTTTTTGAAATATTTTTTTGTATAAATTTTTTCATATTTGTCAAATTTACAAATTGAACATTTGTTTGATAAAATTTTTTAATATCATTTGAAATTTTTTTAATTTCACAAAAAACTATTACTTTGTTTTTTTTTAAGAGTGCCTGCGCATTTAATATTGGAGAATATTTTAGATCATGACCTCTAATATTTAATAGCCAACATATATTTTCATTGGATGAGATAAAATATTCTCGCTTTTCACCTATATTTAAATATTTTCTTACTTTATTAAGTTTAAGTAAATAATTTTCACCAGTAAATTTTTCGTCTAATAAGAATGCTTTTCTAATAATAGTTTTTTTTTTAACAATCATCTTTGTGAGAATATTTTCAACACAAATAAGATTTATATTATTATTCTTAAATTTTGTAATTTCCGAGTATTTAAATAATTTTGGATCAAAACCTATTCTTAAATTTTTTAATATCTGGAATATTTTTTTTTTAAAAATATCAATTATTACAAAGTTTTTTCCCGATTCTTTTTTTGCTTGTTCTAAGTATCTTCCATCAACAAACAAATAATTTTTATTTTTTAAAATAATTCCCAGTCCAGCAGAGCCAGTAAAATTACTAATTATAGATAATAGATTATCTTCTTTTTGTGTGAATTCATTAAAAAAGATATCGTTTTTGGGAATGATATATCCGTCAAGATTATTTAAATATAAATATTTTTTTATTTGTTGTAATTTATTCATGATCAAATTGTTTTAAATACTTATCAATTACTTTTTTTTCTCCAGAATCTTTAAAATTAATTAATAATTTGTTTCCATCAATATGAATTACTTTGCCTTTTCCAAAAGTTTCATGCTCTACACCTTGACCAATTTTAAAATTAGTTAAATTATTTGTATAATTTATTGTTTTTATCTTTTCTTTTTCCTGCAAGTATCTTTTCCAACCAGGACTTTTTTTTCCCTCCATAAAATTAAAATCTTGACTGAATTCAAAGTCTGGATCGTTATCTTTTGCAGTTTCGTTAATTTCTAAATATTGTTTATCTAACTCATCAATAAACCTTGAAGGCATGGAGGGCATCCAGTCATTCGAATTGTTATTTCCATAATATTTTCTATTATTAGCAAACGATATAAAAAGTCTTTGTTTAGCTCGAGTTAAAGCTACATAGGCTAGCCGTCTCTCTTCTTGAACTGCCTGATCTCCTTTTTCTTCAATAGATTTTTGGTGAGGAAATAGACCTTCCTCCCACCCAGGAAGAAAAACACAGTTAAATTCCAATCCCTTTGCCGCATGTATTGTCATTAAATTTATTTTCTCACCTTCCCATTCTTCATCAATAGAGGTTTGAAGAGAGATATTTTCTAAAAATTCCACTAAATTGCTATAATTCTTCATCGATGCTCTAAGTTCTTTTAAGTTTTCTAATCTTGCTTCTGCTTCTGGACTTTTTTCGTTGATAAGCATTTGTGTATATCCAGATTCATCTAACACACGCTCTAAAAGCTGAACATGATCTAGTTGTTCTGAGAGTTTTGTCCAAGTTTTAACTAATTTTATAAATTGTTTTAAGCTTTCTTTTGTTTTAGGCTTTAATTCATCTTCATTTAAAATTTCATCTGCAGTCTCAAATAAGTTTTTATTTCTTGTTCTGGATAGGTCATGTAATTTTTTTAATGTGCTGTCACCAATAGATCTTTTGGGATTATTTATTATTCGTTCAAATGCTAAATCATCATTTTTTTGCTGAATTAATCGTAAATAACATAGTGCATCTTTGATTTCAGCGCGTTCATAAAATTTCATACCTCCAATCACTCGATAAGGTAATCCAATTTTAATAAATCTTTCTTCAAATTCCCTTGTTTGAAAAGCTGCTCTAACTAAAATTGCAATATCATTTAGCGAAAAATACTTTATTAATTCTTTTTCTATAATATCAGAAATACCAGTAGCCTCATCTCTTCCATCGCTAAAAGAGTTTACTCTAACCTTGTCTCCATCCTTTAAATCAGACCAAATTTTTTTCCCCAATCGATCATCATTATTAGATATTAAAGATGATGCAGTATTAATAATATTTTTGGTAGATCTATAATTTTGCTCCAATTTAACAATTTTAGTATTAGTAAAGTTTTTTTCAAATTCTAAAATATTTTTTACTTCAGCTCCTCTCCAGCTATAAATGGATTGATCATCATCACCAACCACGCATATATTTTTAGAGTCATTAGTTATTAAATTTAGCCATAAATTTTGAACATAATTTGTATCCTGATATTCATCAACTAGGATATATTTAAAGTTTTTTTTAAAGCTTTCTTGAATTTCTTTAAAGTTTTTAAATATAGTTACGCAGTGTAAAATTAAATCTCCAAAGTCGACACAGTTCATTAATCTTAATCTTTCTTGATAAATTTTGTAAATTTTTAGAGCATTAATTTTTGAATAATCAGAGGAATTGATTTTTACATTAGCTGGTAACAACGCTTTGTTTTTCCAGTGATCAATAAGATACGCAATCAATTTCGGAGGATTTTTCTTAATATCAATATTTTCAGCTGCTAAAATATTTTTTATTAGTTTTAATTGATCAAGAGTATCCAATATTGTGAAGCTTGGCTTTAAGCCTACGGCTTCAGCATGTTTGCGTAGAATTTTGTTACTTATAGAATGAAATGTACCAAGCCACGGAATAGAGTTTGATTTGTTATTGGTAAGTTTTAAGACTCTCTCCCTCATTTCATTAGCAGCTTTATTAGTAAAGGTGACACAGAGAATTTGATTACCAAAACATTTTTTGTCTTTAATTAGTTGTGCAACTCTTGTTGTTAATACTTTGGTTTTGCCTGAGCCTGCGCCAGCAAGAATTAATAAAGGACCTTCGGAATGTAATATTGCCTCTTTTTGTTGAATATTGAGCGCATTTAAGTAGTTTGACGCAGATTCATTCATAAATATTAATTAAATTATTAGTAGCCAAATACAATAAGAAAAATGAAAAAAAATATATTTAAAATAAATTTATTTTTAAAATTGTTGATATTTATTTTTTTATTTTTTTTGAGCGTTTTAAGCTTTCCATTGTTAATCAATTTTGAAACTAAAAAAAGTTTTTATGAAGAGATTATATCCCAAGCTTTACATGACAATGTTAAAATTGAAGGAAAAATTGATTACTCATTTTCTCAAGGACCAAAAATTCACTTTGAAAATTTAATTTTTGAAAATAGTAATCAGCAATTAAATGGAAACATTAATTCATTAGTCGCTCTAATTAACCCTTTAGATTTTTTTACAAATAAAATCAAATTTCATAGAATATATATAGAAAAAGGATCACTATCTGTAACTCAAAACTATATAAATTCTTTTATTGTTCAAAATCATTTGTTAAAAAAATTAAATTTTAAAAATATTGATATAAAAATTTATAATAATTTTTCCGAAATTCAATTTGACAATAGTAGTGGCAACTTACAATTTAGTAAAAATCAACTGAATTTTATAAAATCACAAGGTGATTTCGGAACGTTAAAGTATGATTTTCTTTTTCAAAATGAAAAAATACGATTTGAAATGCCAGAAATAAAATTTAACATTATTTACAATATTAATAAAATTAATAAGACACCCGTAATTCAAGTTCAATACGCAAATGAAATTTTATTTCCACAATTTAAAAATATATCAGCCAAGTCTGAAATTAATTACAAACCTAATTTAAAAAAAATAAATTTTAATAATATTATAGTAACTTCAAGTATTTTTAGTGGAAACGGAAGTATTGAATTACTTTATGAGCAAGATTTATTTGCTAGGTCAAAGTTTGGTTTTTATAGAACAAATTTTAATAATCTAGAATTAAAAAAACTATCAAATTTTTTTCAAAAAAATTTATTTTTAATCTCAAATAATATTAATGCTAGTATTGAAATAGAGTTAAGTAATATAATTTTATATAAAAATTACTTTGACAATATTAAATTATATATTTCATTTGAAAATGGAGATATAATTTTACACAATATAGATTTTACTTCGGACAAAAATTTTTTATCTATTAAAGGGAGAATTATCAAAGATAACAACGACAGACTAATGTTTTTTGAGAGCAAATTTAAAACTGAAGATCTTAAAAAACTATGTGTGCAGATTTGTAAGTCAAAAATACAAAAGAATAATCTGGAGGTTGATTTTGTTGGAAGTTTTAATATTGGTAAATCCAAGTTTAATCTTGATCAAATAAAAGGTTTAAATAGTTTTGCAAAAGCTGATGTAAGTACAATTAACACCACCTTGAACAAATTGATTGATGGTAAGTTTGAAAAAGCTTTGTTTTTAGATAATTATTTGAGCTTATTTTAACTTGGGTGTGTCATTTTTTTTGGATTCATAATTTCAGCGTATTCTTTCTCTGAAATTAATCCAGTTTTTAAAGTTTCTTCTTTTAAATTGGTTCCATTTTTGTGCGCTGTTTTCGCAATTTTACTTGCGTTATCATATCCAATTTTTGGAGCAAGTGCCGTGACTAGCATAAGAGATTCATTTAAAAGTTGATTTATTTTTTTGTGATTTGCCTTGATGCCTTTGACGCAAAAATCAACAAAACATTTCACAGAGTCTGCCATGATGTCAATCGATTGCAATATATTATAGGCAATGAGTGGTTTGAAAACATTTAATTCAAAATGACCATGAGATCCTGCCATGGTAATACCATTATGATTTCCTATAACTTTAACACAGACCATTGTGACTGCCTCACATTGGGTAGGGTTAACTTTTCCAGGCATGATTGATGAGCCGGGTTCATTTTCAGGTAAAATTAATTCTCCATATCCTGCTCGTGGGCCAGATCCTAAAAATCTAATATCATTTGCAATTTTCATTAAAGCAACCGCAGATGTATTTAGTGTCCCAGAAAAATTAACAATAGAATCATGAGCAGCCAATGCTTCAAATTTATTTTTTGCAGTATGAAATGGCAGTTTTGTAATTTTTTTTATTTCTGCTGCAATTTTTTTGTCCCATCCTTTTCTGGAATTAATGCCTGTGCCAACCGCAGTTCCGCCTTGCGCAAGGGGATAAATTTCTAATAACGCTCTATTGATACGTGCAATACATTTAGAAATTTGCATATGATAACCTGAAAATTCTTGTCCAAGCGTCAAAGGAGTTGCATCTTGCAAGTGAGTTCTTCCAATTTTGACAATATTTTTAAATTCATTCATTTTTTTTGCTAATGCTTTTTCTAAACTTTGCATAGCTGGTAATAATTTTTTTTTTGTTTCTAGAGCAATTGCTATGTGCATTGCAGTTGGAAATGTATCATTAGTTGATTGAGCCTTATTTACATGATCATTGGGATGAACAGGGTTTTTACTTCCCATTTTACCACCAAGCATTTCAATGGCTCTATTAGCAATCACTTCGTTGACATTCATATTTGTTTGTGTTCCCGAACCTGTTTGCCAAACTCTTAGTGGAAAATTATCATCTAATTTTCCTGCAATAACTTCTTCAGCCGCTTTAATGATCGCTTTTGAAACTTTAGGAGTAATATCTTTATATTTTTCATTTACAATTGCAGCTGCTTTTTTCACAATTGCTATTGAGTGAATAAGTTCAATTGGAACTGCAACTTTTCCAATTTTAAAAAACTGTAATGATCTTTGTGTACCAGCGCCCCAGTATTTGTCGTTTGGTACTTTGATTTTTCCGAAACTATCTGATTCAATTCTTGATGCCATAAAGCTAACTATATATCATTTTATTTGTTATTTATTAATAAGTTTTATGAATATTTTAATCATTGGAGCAACTTTTGGAATAGGAAATGCTCTTGCAGAAAAATATAGCGATCAATGTGAAAACTTAGTTTTGCTTGGCAGAACAGAAGCAAGATTGGCTCAATTACAAAAAGATTTTGCTAACAAAAAAGCAAGAATTTTAACTGAGATTTTGGATGTTACTCAGGAAGAGGATTGTCAAAAAAAATTAACTAGCCTGATCGAAAAAATATCTAAATTAGATAAGGTTATTTATTGCTCTGGTTATTACGAGCCAGATAAAACCTTTGAAATAAATTTAAAACTTTTTAAAAAAACTATGGATATTAATTTTATTGGGCTGATCAATGTTTGTTCAGTAATTTTGCCTTTATTTCAAAAACAGAGATCAGGTCATTTAGCCGTGGTAAGTTCTTTGGCTGGCTTTGGAGGGTTGCCAAATTCATCTTCGTATGGACCTAGTAAGGCAGCTATGATGAACTATATAGAATCGATTAAAATTGATTGTGATAAGTTTAATATCAAAACTAGTATTATTAATCCTGGTTTTGTTAAATCAAGGCTAACAGAAAAAAATACTTTTGATATGCCTTTTTTAATGAGCGCTGATAAGGCTGCAGATATCATTGTAGACGGTTTAAAAAAAGAAAAGTATGAAATTACTTTCCCTTTCCCGATGAAAATTTTATTTAAGATTTTAAGAATTTTACCTAGAAATATTTATTTTAAGATTGTTAAGTTGATAACAAAATCTTAACCATTATAAATAGTAAAATATATCATTCCAAGTATCAATAAGTTAGCTGCAACGATTGCAGAAACTGTTTTAGAAAAAAAATTAGATTCTTTTTTAATTTCAATAGGATTAACTTTTGCTGGTTTTATAAGTTTCATAATAATTTCCTCTTTTGTTAATAAAATTTTATTTTTAAATTGTGACAATCATTTGATGAAACTATGTTTTTAAAGGCGCAGTATATCTGCGCCTTTATATAAATGTTTAATTACCCAAGTAAATTTAGAGCTTCTTTAAGAAGTTTTTCAGACTCTTCTTCGTCTCCGTTTTTCAGAGCATCCTCTGCTTGAACTCTTAAAGATTTAATATCTTTTAGTTCTTCAGCTGAAAGCTGTTTAGACTCAGATATTTTTTGATCTACTTGCTTCATTAGCTGAGTAGCATTTCCTGCCGCCAAAGCTGCTGAAGTAAATAAAAAGCAAGACAACATTAGTGCCAATACTTTTTTCATGGTATTTCCTTTGTTAATTGTTAGTGAGGAGCTAGATAATCTTTAATTAAGGCGGATTAGGATGGAATTATGTTTAATCTAAGACTTATTCAAAGAATCTAAGATATCTTTTTTCAAGTCTTCTAGATTTTCCAGCCCAATAGATAGCCTTACAAGATTTGGTGTAATACCAAGACTAATTCTATCTTTTTCCCCTAAAACCTTGTGGGTTGTAGTGGTTGGATGAGTAACTAATGATTTAGTGTCGCCAAGGTTATTAGAAATATCGAAGATTTTTAAGTTTTTAATAAATCTAAAAGCTTCTTTTTTTGATCCTTTAATTCTAAAAGATATCATGGTTCCACCAGCTGACTGTTGTTTTTTAGCTAAAGCGTATTGTGAAAAAGATTTAAGACCTGGATAAAATACTTTTTCAACTTTTTTATGTTTTTCTAAAAACTCGGCAATATTTTGTGCTGTATGAGATTGAGAATGAACTCTAATTTTTATTGTTTCCATACTTTTTAATAGCACCCATGCATTAAATGGACTAATACAAGGACCAGTATGTCTTAAAAAAGGTTTTAAAATATCTTCTTTAAATTTTTTAGTACAACAAATTGCTCCTCCCATTGCTCTACCTTGACCATCAATATGCTTTGTTCCGGAATAGATAATAATATCTGCACCAAATTTAATAGGTTGCTGCAGAACGGGGGAAGCAAAAATATTATCTACAATAGTTGTTATTTTATTTTTTTTAGCAATTAAGCAAACTTGTTTTATGTCTATAATTTCTAAACAAGGATTTGAAGGCGACTCAAAAAAGAAAATTTTGGTATTTTTTTTTATAGATTTTTTCCATTCATTTAAATTTGTTCCATTAACAAATGTTACTTCAATACCAAATTTTGGAAGAATATCTTTTAAAATATATCGGCAAGATCCAAAAAGGGCTGAAGCTGAAACGACATGATCTCCAGCTTGTAATTGACACATCATCGATCCAAAAACAGCAGCCATACCGCTTGCTGTAGCAAAGCAGCTTTCTGACCCATCCAGCAGAGCAAGTCTTTGCTCAAACATTTCTATAGTTGGATTGGCATACCGTGTATATTGAAAGCCTTTTTGTTTTCCTAAAAAAATTGCCTCGGCTTGTTCTGGCGAGTCATAAACAAATCCAGAATTTAAAAAAATAGCTTCTGATGTTTCTTTAAAGTTAGATCTAGTTAGGCCACCCCTAACTAGATTTGTTTCTAACTTAAATTTTTTTTTCAATTAGCTTACCCTTAATTCTTTTGCGGCATTAACCATTTTAGTTAATGCATCAATTGTTTCTGGCCACCCTCTAGTTTTTAGTCCACAATCTGGATTAACCCATATTCTTGATGGATCAATTAGCTTAGATGCTTTTTCTATAAGGATCTTCATTTCATCTTGAGATGGAACGCGTGGTGAGTGAATGTCATAAACACCAGGTCCAACTTCATTTGGATATTTAAACTTCTCAAAAGTTGTCAGAAGCTCCATTCTAGATCTAGAGGTCTCAATAGAAATAACATCTGCATCTAATGCTGCAATTGAATCGATAATGTCCTCAAACTCCGCGTAACACATATGTGTATGAATTTGCGTTTCATCTTTAACGACTGCAGCTGAAATTTTAAAGCAATCAACAGACCAAGAAAGGTAATCTTTCCAATCTTTTTTCTTTAATGGAAGCCCTTCTCTTAGTGCTGGTTCGTCAATTTGGATCATTCGAATTCCATTTTTTTCAAGATCCTCAACTTCATCCCTAATTGCAAAACCAATCTCTTGGGCTGTAAATTTTCTTGGTTGATCATCTCTAACAAATGACCATTGTAAAATAGTAATAGGTCCAGTTAACATTCCTTTCACAATTTGCTTTGTTTGTTCCTGAGCAAATTTTGACCATCTAACAGTCATTGGTTTGGGTCTTGATACATTACCAAAAATAATGGGAGGTTTTACGCAACGTGATCCATAGCTTTGAACAAATCCACTTGAAGTAAAAGTGAATCCTTTCAGCTGTTCACCAAAATATTCTACCATGTCATTACGCTCAAACTCTCCATGAACAATAACATCTATTCCGATTGATTCCTGTTTTCTAATAGTATCAATTGTTTTTTCCTCTAGGAACTTTTCATAGCTTGTTTCATCAAGTTCCCCACGTTTAAATTTAGCTCTTGCTTGCCTAACATCAGTTGTCTGCGGAAATGAGCCAATAGTTGTTGTGGGATATTTTGGAAGAGAAAAAATATTTTTTTGAATTTTTGCCCTATCTACATAACTAGATTTTCTCTCTGTAATAGATTTATTAATTGTTTTAATTCTATCTTTAACAGCATTATCATGAATTAGTTTTGAAGTTTCTCTATCATGAATATCTGCAGCATTGTTGTCCAAAGCTTCCCGATGAGATCCTTCATTAATAAAACCCTTAATAACATTAAGCTCCAGTAATTTTTGTTTTGCAAAAGAAAGCCATCTTTTGATTTCAACAGGAACTTTTTGTTCTAATTCTAGATCATATGGGGAATGAAGCAGGGGACAAGAAGAAGCAATAATTACATCATTAGAAATATTATCTTTTATGAAATTAATTTTTTCTTGTAAATTTGTTTTCCAAACATTTCTTCCATCTACCAATCCTAAGGAAAGTTTTTTATTTGAGTTTTTGACATATTCCTTATTTTTGCTGCCTCTGACCAAATCTAAATGCACAACATCTACATTACTTTCAAAAACTTGATTTTTTACATCTTCATTTAGATCCTCAAAGTATGTAGCTAATAAGATTTTGCAATTTCCAGCAGCACCTTTAATTTGATTAAGCGTATCTTTAATCTTTGATACAACATTAGAGTCTAAGTCTTTTACTAGAATTGGTTCATCAATTTGTATCCACTCAGCTCCCAATTGAGAAAATTTTTCAACAATTTGCTTATAAATTGGTAAAATTTTATCTAATAAATTAATGGTATTAAATCCATCAATGCCTTTAGCTAAAAGAAGAAATGTTAGAGGACCAAGAATAATAGGCTTAGTATCAAAACCAGCTTGCTTAGCTTCTTCATACTCTTCAAATGGTTTATTAGAACTTAATTTAAAAGTTTGTTCTGCAGAAAGTTCAGGAACTAGATAATGATAGTTTGTATCAAACCATTTTGTCATTTCTAATGCAGGAACATCCAAGTCTGCAGTTTGTGAACCCCTTGCCATTGCAAAGTAAGTTGTAAGATTTACTTCCTGTCCATCCCACTTATATCTTTTAGGAACAGCTCCTAATAAACAAATTGCATCAAGCACCTGGTCATAAAATGAAAAATCATTTGAAGAAATTAAATCCACACCAGCACTTTTTTGCGTTTGCCAATTTTGTTTGCGTAAATTTTTAGCAACATTGTGTAAATCTTGCTCTTGAATTTCACCTTTCCAAAATTGCTCCAGGGCTTTTTTTAATTCTCTTTTTGGACCTATTCTAGGATAACCAATTGATGCGACTTGTATCATGCTCTTACTTCTCCTTTATTTTGTTCATTATTTAAATTGCTCTGCAAAGACAAAAGCCTTGAACACACAGCAAAAGTTAATTCATATTTATTTAATGTATAAAAATGAAATTCATTTACTTCTTCTTTTTTTAGTTTTTTAACTAAATCACTAGCTAAACTTGCTCCTACAAACTGCTGTACTTCTGGTGTTTGATCTAAATTTGTAAATTCACTTGCTACCCATTCAGGAATAGAAGCTCCACACATAGCACTAAAATTTTTTATTTTTTTAAAATTAGAAATTGGCATTATTCCAGGTATTACAGGAACTTTTATTCCTGCCTTAATCACTTCATCCCGGTATCGGAGAAATACATCTTTATCAAAAAAATATTGTGTAATGATTTTATCAGCTCCTGAGTCTATTTTTCTTTTTAAGTTATCAATATCATCTTGTTTATTTTTTGAGTCAGGATGAATTTCTGGGTAACCTCCAACTGCAATATCAAAATTTGCTAATTTTTTTAATCCCAAACACATATCTGCAGCATTGATGTAGCCGTTTGGATGGGGTACGTATTTTTTATTTGCTTCCCTAACATCACCTCGCAAAGCTACAATTTTGTTTATACCTTTTTCAAACCAACCAAGTGCCAAATCATTTATCTCTTCTTTTGACATATCTACACAAGTTAGATGACCTGCCACCGGTACAAGAGAGTCTTTACCTATTTTTTTGACAAAAGAATCGCTTTTTAATCGCTCTCCACCACCAGCACCAAAAGTTACTGAAAAAAATTCAGGATTAAAATTTTCTAATTTTTTTAAACTATCCCAAGCCTGCTCTTCAGCAGCAGAGTTTTTTGCAGGAAAAAATTCAAAGCTTAATTTTAAATCAATTTTTTTCATAATTTTTATGAACAAATTTTCGGCAGTTTTAAATGGAGTTTCCAAAAAAAAACCACCGGCTAGAGCGGTGGTTACAATCGCTTTAGCTGGTTTTATAAAGCGCCCGCAATTTGAACTAAATCAGCGCTGCTAACTTTAAATAATAATTGAA
>Ga0255753_1001151_pt1 | contig 32565 bp, 30 predicted proteins | sample 041ome_10_FD_179953 | JGI IMG/M metagenome (GOLD analysis project Ga0255753, IMG submission 179953) | Coastal salt marsh microbial communities from the Groves Creek Marsh, Skidaway Island, Georgia - 041412US metaG (version 2) | ecosystem: Environmental > Aquatic > Marine > Intertidal zone > Salt... | reverse complement strand
ACAGCATGCGAGATGCTGGCGCGATTCAGTTACTCTCAACTCATTACCTGAGTTCTTTGAGGCATTCCGGTGCTGCAGTCCATGGTGAGCGCGACCGATTGGTGTCGCAGTGGATTAACGTTCATTCTGACTCTGCCTGAGATGCCTGCACGCGTGCGAGTTCTCGCATGTCTTCGACTTCGTCGAGCTCGTCGACGATTTCCTTACCGAGCAAGGTCTCCATGATGTCCTCCATGGTCAGAATGCCCGAGGTTCCTCCGAACTCGTCTTTGACGAGAGCAAATTGCTGGCGGTTCGTCAACAGGATGTCCAAAGCGTCCTCAATGGTTGAACCCAGTTCAAGCGTAAGAATGGGTTTCATTATGCTCTTGAGGGTGGTGTCCCATTCATCACGACTTGCAGCCATCAGGATTTGTGAACGAATCACCAAGCCTTGGATATTGTCGATGTTCTCTTCGTAAACTGGGATCCGTGAAAATCGGAGGATGGTGTTCTCGTCAAGGACTTCCTTGATGGTTGAATTCATGTTGTACGCACTCAGCACCACGCGTGGAGTCATTTCGTCCTCAACCATGATCTCTCGCAAGCGGAGGAGGTTGTGAATGACGGTTTCCTCGTTTGTCTCGAGTGCACCTCCGATCTCTCCCAAATCAGCCATTGCAGCAACATCGTCCCGCGTAACAACAGAATGGTTGGTGGAAGGCAGAATGGACTTTAGCAGTTGAATGGGGCCAATCAAGACAATGAGCACTTTTGTCATCCAAGTCAAAATATAAGCCGAGGGTGTTGACAACCTTTTCCAATAAGCGGCACCCAAAGTTTTGGGTATAATCTCGGACAAAAAGAGAACGGCGAGGGTGAGCATGGCCGATGCAAACGTTAAGACTTCAACGCCCCATATTTGTTGTACTTGTGAACCAACGCCAGCAGCGCCCATGGTGTGGGCGACCGTGTTGAGGGTCAAAATCGCCGTCAAAGGCCGCACTGAATCATCATCTTTGAGGTGTTCCCACATTTCCGCAATCTTTTTCCCATCGTTTTTGAGGATGTTCACGTGGGTTTGTGGGGTCGAAAGTACCACGGCCTCGAGAATTGAACAGAGGAACGAAACACCGAGTGCTAAGCTGATGTAGAAAATCAGGAGACGTATGTCTCCCTCGCCAGTTGCCTGTGCAGTTGTAACTGCGCTTAATGCGTCGATGACCATGGTTTGTCCAAGACCCCTGTCCGATTGGGAGTGTCCTCTCCACGACTGAAGGGTTCTTCAAAATGACGCTTCTCGCCATCAGCAACTTCGTTGTTATCTTTCCGGGGGTGAACCTCAAGAAGCCGGTGCAACTCCCCAGCCTTAGGGGGCTTGAAATGACAGGCGAACACGTTTTGATTTGTGTCGCTTGGCCGTACGCCAACGGCCCCCTTCATCTTGGCCACGTGGCTGGATGTTATCTTCCCCCAGACATACAGTTTCGGTTTGAACGCGCTCTTGGTAATCGAGTGCTAATGGTTTCGGGGTCCGATGAACATGGGACGCCGATAACGGTAACCGCAGAGCAAGAGGGTATCGAACCACAAGTGGTCGTCGATCGATTTCACGCCATCAATTCCAAAGCGTTGGATGACCTTGGTTGTGCCTGGTCCGTTCATGTTGACAAACGAGGAATTGAATTCGGCGGGGCCCTCTTCAACCGGACAAGTGACCCAGATCACAAACGAATCGTTCAGGAAAACTTTGTTGCTTTGGAGCGAGCTGGACTTTTTGAACGGAAATCGACCGAACAATACTACGAATTGGATGGAAACGGTGGTGGCCGTTTCCTCCCCGACAGGTACGTGGAAGGTTCGTGCCCCGTTTGTGAAGCCGATGGCGCACGCGGCGACCAATGCGATGCATGTGGAGCCACCTATGAGGCGGCTGAATTGCGGAATCCAATTTCGAAAATGAGACCCGATGCGAAAGTAGAGATTCGAGATACTGAGCACCTCTTCTACCGTCTTGATCTCTTCCAAGATGCTCTTAAAGCCCATGCAAGCGACCGTCATGCATCATGGAAGTCTAACGTGCGAGCCATGACCAAGCAATGGCTTGACATGGGTCTACGTCCACGGGCCGTAACCCGTGATTTGGATTGGGGCATCACCGTCCCCCTTGAAGGAGATGCATGGAAGGGCAAATGCGTTTATGTCTGGTTTGAAGCGGTCCAGGGATACTACAGTTGTGCTCAAATCTGGGCCTCTCGTTTCGCTCAGAACCATCCAGATGGCGACGAAGCATGGAAGAAATGGTGGACGATTGATGAAGAAGGTCACGCCCCCCGACACCTGTATTTTTTAGGAAAGGACAACATTCCGTTCCACACGGTGATATGGCCCGCTCTTATTATGGGGCTCAATCATGCAAAAAACGGAAAGTCTTCCACCGACCCGGTTTTGCTTCCTGGTCCGTTGGATTATGCGCTCGCCACGAATGTCCCCGCCATGGAATACTTGATGCTCGCAGGAGGCCAGTTCTCCAAATCGCGAAAGCACGCTGTCTGGCTTCCTTCATTTTTGGAACGGTACGACCCTGATACGTTACGTTACTATCTTTCCATCAACATGCCCGAACAGCACGACACCGACTTCAATTGGCCTGACTTTGTTGAAAAAGTGAACAGCGAATTGATCGCTGCTTACGGCAACTTCATTCACAGGGTCTTGACGCTTGGTGAACGACTTCCACATCAGATGGACTCGTCCCCGTTTACCCCCTACGACGACCACGTGTGCATCCTTGAGCACCAGCAACACCTTGAGGGGTCCCTCGTTGAAATCACGGATTCCCTCAAACGTCACCGATTCAAGGAAGCGCTCCGCGGAATCATGAACATCGCTCAGTACGGGAACCAGACCCTGCAAAGTGCAGCACCTTGGAAACACCTCAAAGAACCACAAGACGGTCATGAAGAAAGTCTTGCCAGCTTGGCCTTCTGTTGGCGCATAGCACGTTTCCTCGCCATCACGACTCAGCCGTTCATGCCCCTGAGCGCTCAACGGCTCTGGAAATCCTTGGGATTGGAGGGTCATGTTGAGGATGTTCTTTGGGACGAGGCCGTAAACTGGGACGCTCCTCTTGGTTGGTCGAGTCAACCACCCGAACCCCTCTTCAAACGCTTGGACCTTGAAGAAATTCTCGAGGTCGAGCAGGGATTGGTCGTAGAAACAACCGATGAGTCGGCTGCAGTACACGGTGTGAAAGGCGGAAAGAAATCAGGAGGAAAGAAAATGAGTACAGAAGACGAAGGCATCCAATATGTGGATTTTGAGACCTTTATGAAAGTCAATCTACGCGTAGGCCGTATTCTTCGTGTGGAAGACCATCCCAATGCCGACAAACTCTATGTCGTCAAACTCGACGACGGAAGTGGAAACGAACGAACCATTTGTGCAGGTTTGAAAGCCTATTACGCTGCAGCAGAGATGGAAGGCAAGCTCGTGGTCTTTGTTGAAAACCTAGCACCTCGGCCCCTTAGAGGCGTGACCTCCGAAGGCATGATGTTGGCTGCAGACGACGGTTCGGGTACGGTTCGGCTCATCACCGTTGATGGTGATGTGTCCACCGGTTCCACGGTTCGTTGACGTCATTCTTCAAGTCGATCTCGCACGGCTTGCATGATCTCTCGCGAAGTCACTTTGACTTCATTCTTCAAGTTCAATAATTTCGTACGGAGATCCGCCCCCATTGCATCTGGAAGGGAGGCGAGGTTGATTTCGACATTGAATACGGCCCCCTTGGCCGCAGCACTGGCGAGTAAACCTGCGACTCCAACATCGGATACGGCGTTGGCATTGCCCCTCTTCGCAAGATCTGGAAGGTGCTTCATCAACTCCAAAGCCATACGTGCGGTTTCGTAAGGGATTTCTGCAGCGATGAAGGTCGCTTGATGGATGGCTTGTCGGCGCTCTGCTTTTTCTGCATCTGTGGACTTCGCCAGTTTGAAACTGTCCATAACGCCGTCAAATGCGTCGCTGTCGGCTTGGGCCAATTCACCTGCTCTGTTTAGGAGCGGAATTGCCAATAATTGAGCAGCTTCAGCGACGGTCCACCCTTCTGACCATTTTTCGTTTCCAAGGGTTAAATCACAAACCATGACCGTCAGAGATGCGGCTTGACCGAGTGCAACGGCGGCAGCGGTGCCTCCTCCGGGGGTAGGCGATGAGGAGGCCAACGCAGTTTGGAAGTCACGCAGGGTCATGTCCATCCAATTCAAGCCCTCACCTCCGAATCAATCGCCCACTCAATGATGTGTTCACGTGGTGAAAACCGATGATGAGCATTCAAGCCGAGTCCCATGATTGCAGCGTTGACGAGAGCAGCATCATCAGAGGCTTGTGGGTCAAAGAACCGCCCTGCATCGAGCATAGCCTGCAGTGGCACCAGGCCCACAATTTCGCTCCCACAGAGCGGCACGCCATGGTCGTTGGCAATGCTTTCGCATGTTTTGTATGCCAAGTGAAGCGGGCATGCATCGACATCAAGCAGATTCATGGATACTTGAGAGATTCCCAATTCTTCAAGCGGGACGCCCATGCCTTGGACATGAGGGAGCATGCCCTTTGCCCGAACTTTTTGTCCGCTCTCGCTCTTCAAAAGACGGCCACTGCTCCGGACCAACGACCCAACCATCTTCGCAACCCGTGCGTCAGGCTCCTCAACGTTGACATTGTAGGCCACAAGAATCGACCGTGCCCCGATGGTGATGGCTCCGGAACGTCTTGTCGCTTCGTTCCAGTCCCTGCCACCAGCATCGGGAAAACGCGTCGTAGAATCGTGAACGGTGTCTCCACCTGACAACCGGGATTCTAAGCCTTCATATTCTCCCTTTCGCAACGTCGAAAGCAATTTCCGGTCTTCGCTTGATGCAGCATGGCCGTAGAGGAACAAAGGCACATCATGGAGCTCTGCAATCCTGGCAAGCGTTTGTTTAGCGAGTTTTGCACATGCATCGAGACCGATTCCGCGGAGGGGAACAAAGGGGCAGACGTCGACAGCCCCCATCCGGGGATGCTCACCCTTATGTTGGGACATGTCGATCAAGTCGATGCTTGCGTTGATGAGCGCCACGGCCCCCTCCACGACAGCATCTGGAGCACCTGCAAACGTGATGACCGTTCGATGATAATCGTGATCTGGTTCTACTCCCAAGACGGTGCAACCCGGTACGGCCCGGACCGCATTCACAATCTGTTCAATTTTCGCCAGGTCACGTCCTTCAGAAATGTTTGGGACGCACTCAACCAGTGGAGAAACCATGATTCACGGCTCGTGAATCGGTTTTTCAATGTTCGTTGTTTCAATTCACGAATAAAGAGCCTCGGGCGACCTCATTGTGGACCCTTGACTTCGCTTTTTGTCCAAACGAGTGATGGCCTCAATCAAATCGGTCTGACGGACCGATGAGCGGCCGTCCCGAATTGCGATCATTCCCGCTTCAACGCAGGTAGCCTTCAATTCAGCACCCGAATACCCGTTGGTACGCTCAACAACCCGTCCAATGCTGACTTTTGTGGTGTTCATTGCGCCAAGATGGACGGCGAGAATTGCTTTTCTCGAGCCTTCATCAGGAATTGGAATCTCGATGACACGGTCAAACCGGCCCGGGCGGAGAAGGGCGTCATCAAGGATGTCTGGGCGGTTGGTGGCTGCGATGATTTTCACATCGTGCAGCGCATCAAACCCGTCAAGTTCAGCAAGAAGTTGCATGAGGGTCCGTTGTACCTCTCGATCGCCACTGGTCGAGCCGTCGAGACGCTTGGCCCCTATTGCGTCGATTTCATCTAAGAAAATGATGCTCGGTGCTTTTTCTTTGGCGAGGGAAAACAATTCGCGAACCATGCGGCCGCCCTCGCCGATGTATTTCTGAGCCAACTCACTTCCGACCATCCGAATAAACGTCGCCTCGGTGTGATTCGCAACGGCTTTCGCAAGCAGGGTTTTTCCGCAGCCCGGAGGCCCCACCAAGAGGACACCTTTTGGAGGCACGATTCCGATTTTTTTGAACAATTCAGGTTTGACAAGTGGGAGCTCAATCGCCTCACGCACGGATTCAACTTGATCATCGAGGCCTGCAACATCCTCGTAGGTGATGGATGGCTTTTCGACCATTTCTGCACCGCTTACCATAGGGTCCCAAGCCTCATGAAGGACTTCAATGACAGAGAGGCTGTCTTGGTTGAGGGCCACCCGAGTTCCGGGTTTGAGCAATTCAGGTTCAAGTCGTTGGTTTAACGAGACCTGAAAAACCGTGCCGTTCGAGGACCGGACGATGGCTCGTTCGTGATCAAGAATATCTTGGATGTGCCCGATGATGAGCGGTGGCATCTTGAGCAGGTTGACGTTTTCTTCAAGGCGGTCAATTTTTTTCCTCAATTGTCGAACATCAGCTTCAAGCGTATTTCGTTCGTTGATGAGTTGCTGCGACTCATCTCGGAGCGCAGCGTAGGATTCTTCGAGTTGGCGGAGGTCTTCCTCTGCCTTGTTGTGCATGGCTGATTCGTTCCGCTCAACGTCTGTGCCCATGCGTATCAACATGGATGCCGGGGCAACAGTCCTTAAAGGCTCTCTGCGCAGTTTCCGTACAACCGGAAATGGAAGAGTTGAAAGAGCGTCGCGAAGGGTCGTCCATCATGGGCGAATGTGAACTGTGCGGAGCGGTCAAGGTTAGTGTTCGCCAGGTTCGAACGGGAAAAACCGAAGTTCTCGCTTGCACAAGGTGCTGTGAGAAACTCAACCTCGGGCCGAAAAGTGAAGCCCCCGGTCTGCAGCAAGCTCGACAACATCGCGCAGGAGGCTCTCCTCGGAAGGGAAACGACCTCATGTCTCGTGGGCAAAAGGAACTTGCACCCGATTTCAACAAGCGAATCGTCCGTGGAAGAAACGGCCGCGGTTTAACGCAGGCTCAACTTGCAAAGGAAATGGCTGAAACCATCAACGTCGTCAAAAGTGCTGAATCGGGAAAACGACCAACAGACGCTGTCATTCGGAAATTTGAGACCACATTGGGTATTGAATTGTTCGTTGTACGGGATGCGGAAGAAACCCGTTTTATCAACGGCGGAAATTCACGCGGAATGACCTTTGGCGATTATTTCAACAACATGGGGTGAACATCTGAAGGTTCCCGTCCATGCGTTGTGGCTTGCTCAAGACGATCCGAAGAAAAATACGGCTGTTCTTGCGAGCAAGCGCGGGAACCTAAAACTGCACAAATCTGTACGAACGCTACCAAAAAAGGGGATTATTCTCGAACCGCTCTGCGGCAAGGTGTTTGGTCCGGAAGACCACGAACTGTTGCTTAACCAACGAGCCGCGTTGGTGGGTTTGGACTGCAGTTGGGCCCACATTGAATCATCGGTTGAGGCCGTGATGAAGCAGACCCGCCTCCAGCCACGTACACTGCCTCTTCTGCTCGCAGCCAATCCTGTCAATTGGGGGAAACCCAGCCGCTTGACCACAGCGGAAGCACTTGCAACCGTGCTCTCCTTGATCGGAGAAGACCAACAAGCACGAGAGGTGCTCGGAGCGTTTCGATGGGGTGAGCGGTTTTTTGAATTGAACCGCGAACCTTTGGAGGCGTATGCCAGCGCAAAAAACAGTCAAGAACTCGTTGATTTGCAGTTTGAATTCTTTGATGTTGAGTTTGACGATGTGGAGGCCAATCCATGAACGATGGCGATGCCCATCGGTACGCTGTACAGCGTTGGAACGGTTCTGAATTCAACTTGGTTGAAGATTTCCTCGCGGATGAAAGCGTGGTGCAATTGGTGTTGAACGGGTCGGTTTTGGCGACGGTTTTGGCCACGAATGCAGACTTGGAGGAGTTGGCAATCGGACATTTTGCATGTGAACACGGTTGTGAAAATGCACTCAAGCATGCTTCTGTGGCTTGCTCGACATCACAAAGCGTCCACAGGGTCGAGGTCACGGTCGAGGAAGAGTACATGATTGCCGAACGACCCGGTTTGGTCACCACCTCCTGCGGCGCATGCACCACGACCGAGCGTTCTGATCTGGTCTACGTCAGCGGTCGGGTTGATGAACCATCGGATTCAATTGATCTCGCCCAACTTCTTGATGCCATGCCTATGCTGAATCAAAATCAACCCCTCTTTGCAAAAACGGGGGGCGTCCATGCAGCAGGTTTGTTGTACTCGTTGCAGCCCGACGATCTGTTGGTGAGGGAAGACATTGGCCGCCACAATGCAGTCGACAAAGTCGTGGGCGCTCACCTCTTGTCGAGGTGGGAGGAAAGGCCCATTGCCCTTGCGCTATCTGGCCGGTGCGGTTGGGACATCGTTGCTAAGGCAGCCCGAGTGAACATCCCCGTCATCGCCTCGATAGGAGCTGCATCTTCACTCGCAGCCGAAACGGCGAGAGCCTGCGGCATCACGCTGGTGACCTTTGGGCGAGACGGGAAAGGGACCGTGATTGGCCCGGTTCAGGGTCGCTTTCAGGGGAAGGATTGAGAAGGGCAGGCTCGAGGCGTGAATGAGGCGATGCCATGCGACCAGCACCGAATGCACGGACGCCACCAGATAAACACAAACTTCGGCTGAAAAAGGCAAAAGCACAGGCTGCCGGTCTTCCCGCAGTCATCTCCTCAAGTCTCCACGGCATCAGCAAGATGGGTCTCTCCAAGACGGTCAAAACCCTGAGCATGGTGAACCAGAAGGACGGTTTTGATTGTCCTGGGTGCGCCTGGCCTGACCCTGAGCACCGAACGACCTTTGAGTACTGTGAAAACGGTGCAAAGGCCGTGGCTGATGAAGCGATGAAAGCGAACGTCACGCCGGAATTTTTCAGCAGGAAGAGCGTTGATGAATTAGCGAGGATGAGTGACTTTGAACTCAACCGACTTGGCCGCCTTTCCCATCCAGTTTACCTCGCAGAAGGGGCGAGTCATTATGCCCCGATTTCTTGGGAGAATGCATTCGAGAAAATTGCGACAAAATTGAATGCTACTGACCCCGATAGATCGGTGTTCTACACCTCGGGTCGAACGAGCAACGAGGCTGCCTTCCTCTACCAAGCCTTCGTGAGGTCTCACGGGACCAACAATCTTCCCGATTGCTCAAACATGTGTCATGAATCCAGCGGAAAGGGTCTAGGCCAAACCATCGGTATTGGGAAAGGTACCGTTTCGCTTGACGATTTCAATCATGCCGAGGTCATTCTTGTGATCGGCCAAAATCCAGGGACGAATCATCCGCGAATGCTTACGGCTTTGCGGGATGCCAAAAGAAACGGGGCGAAAATCATCCATGTCAACCCGCTTCCGGAAGCCGGACTTGCGAAATTCAAACATCCTCAAGATTTCATGAAATTGGACTTTGATTCGACGACGCTCGCCGATGTCCATTTGCAAGTCAGAATCGGTTCCGATGCTGCGCTCATGAAGGGCCTCATCAAAACCCAGTTGCAACACGACGCCGTCGACCGGGAGTTCATCGAATCCAAAACAGCCCACTTCGCCTCAATGGCTGAAGCTGCAGACAACGTGTCATGGGAACGGATTTGCAAAGACACTGGATTGGCGAAAACCACCATCGAACACGCAGGGAAGATGCTCGCCGAATCGAAGGCCACCATCGCATGTTGGGCCATGGGGCTCACCCAACATCGTAACGGTGTCGCTGTTATTCAAGAAGTCGTCAATCTGTTGCTAATGAACGGTCATGTTGGCCGAAAAGGAGCCGGTTTTTGTCCCGTTCGCGGACATTCAAACGTTCAAGGCGACCGTACCGTAGGCATTTGGGAAGCACCCTCAAAGGGGTTCCTTGAAAGGCTTGAGGCCGGACTCGGCACCCCGATGCCTCAAGATCACGGGTACGACGTCGTCAATGCCATACAAGCCATGGCCGACGGTTTGGTTGATGTTTTCTTTTGCATGGGGGGGAACTTTCTTTCGGCAACACCAGATACTGATTTCACGGCGAAGGCCATAACCAACATTGGATTAACGGTCCAAGTATCGACAAAATTGAACAGATCCCATTTGGTGACGGGTCGTGAGGCTCTTATTTTGCCGTGTTTAGGTCGAACTGAATTGGACCTCCAAGCAACCGGTGAACAATTTGTGACGGTCGAAAACTCGATGGGTATCGTCCATCGTTCTCAAGGGAAATTGAAACCAGCCTCACCTTTTTTGCGGAGCGAACCGTGGATTGTTGCCTCGCTCGCAGCAGCCACGCTTCAGCAATCGCCGCTGAAATGGATGGATCTTGTTGCTGATTACGATGCCATTCGGACCTTGATGCAAGCGTCCCTAGCGGGCTTCGAGAACTACAACACAAGGGTTCGAGGCGAACATGGTTTTGCACTACCCAACCCGCCTCGTGACGAACAACGCTTTGCCACGCCCGATGGAAAAGCCGGCTTTACCACTCATGCACTCCCCAACATCGATGTTCCACCCGAGCACTACGTCATGATGACGCTGAGAAGCCATGACCAATACAACACGACCATTTACGGGTTGCATGACCGGTACAGAGGAATTCACGGCCATCGTCGCGTGTTGCTCATGAACGCTGAAGACATGGTTCAAAGGGGGTGGAAAGCCCGTCAAGATGTTGACATTACAAGCCATTTCAACGGTGAGACCCGGTTTGCCGAATCTTGGAAACTCGTTCCTTACGACATCCCAAGGGGAAATCTTGCATGTTATTTCCCCGAAGCAAACGCACTTGTGCCGCTTCATTCAACCGCAGATGTGTCGAACACACCCACCTCAAAGTGGATCATCTGTACACTCAATGCCTCCGGGTCATCTTCCGGCTTGGAGGATGAAGAAGAGTGAGTTCTCGCGGATATATCCAACTCGTCCGCGAGAATCGTGATTTTCGCAAATTATGGATTGCTGCCGTCATCTCCATGATGGGTGAATGGTTCAACACCATCGCTCTGTTTTTCCTCATTTTGGAGTACACCGGGAGCGAATTTTTTCTTGGTTTGTTGTTCACGGTCCGCATGGCCGGTTTTGCGCTCCTCCAACCCGTTATCGGCTTGATGGCTGACCGGTTCAATCGTAAGTCGCTTATGATTTGGTCAAACTTGATTCAAGCGGTTCTTGCACTTTGTTTCTTATTCGTCAACGACAGCAGTGACATTGTTTGGATGATCGGCCTTTCAGGCCTAATGATGGTGCTTCACGGCGTGTACATGACGGCTGAGCGAGCCGCTTTACCCAATGTCGTTGACCCTGATGACCTCTCCACGGCAAATGCGCTTGATGCTGCATCTTGGTCAACCGCATTGTGCATTGGCGCGATGCTCGGAGGAGTCGTTGTTTCGTTTTGGGGGACTGAAGCAGCCTTCGTCATTGACTCCCTGACTTTTCTTCTTGGCACCCTTTTCTTGCTGAAGCTCAAACTTCCTCAAACCATTGACCCATCAATGAAGGGTCCTTGGATTTCAACAGCAGTGGCCAACATTCGAAAGGGATGGGTAAGAATTCGAAGCCAACCTTCTCTGTTCCGCATCGTGTTCGCCAAAGCTTCGTGGAACGTCGCCGGCGGTGGATTAGCGGGCGTTTACCTTGTCCTTTTAGGGGCAAACGTGGAAGGATTCGGCGCAGCATTTGGGTTTGGCCTCTTCTTCTTTGCCCGAGGTGTAGGGACCGGCTTGGGGCCTATTCTCGCCCGTTCGCTGTTCAAAAACGAAGACCACTGGCCAGGCTTGGTCGGAAACCTCATCGTGGTTTCAGGCATGTTCTACTTGATTGTGGGGGCCACATTGGACATCTCTCTTTGGCTCACGGTTCTTCTCATCATCCTCGCGCACAGCGCAAGCGGTGCAAATTGGGTCCTGTCGACCATCATGATGCAACGCTGGGTCGAGGATGAAGTTCGTGGCCGCGTGTTCTCAGCAGACATGCTCATTTTGTCCGTCGCGTTTTCATGCTCGACAAGTGTTGCAGGATACCTTATGGAACACACAACGCTGACGGTCCAACAGGGCATGCTCATTTTCTCTTCCATCATGGTCGCATCGGGCATCGTATTTTCCGCTTGGAAACCAAGCCATGAGCCTCTACTCAACGGATAAACAACGTTCGTGCGTACAAACAGGTGGAGTGAAGTACCTGCGTTCAGCGGGATCAAAGACATCAAGCTGGAGGGTCGAACCTTGTCCTTCTTGGATAAACACGACCGATGACGTGCTTGCAGGCAAGTAATCTTCTCCCGTTGATGCAAGGCTGAGGCGGAGGGTATGGCCAGCAGCCACTTCTACGTCCATTGCAAAGAATTCCATCCTTGCGGTGATCGTTTCGGCGACTGGAAGCCAAGTCTGAACTTCATCACCTCCCTCGTAATATCGTAAATCCATGATGGCGTGGGCAAGATGGATGCAATTGTTTTGTTCGTCACAATCTTCGAGCAAGGCATAGAGTTGTCCACCGATGGAGGCCGTGGTCACCTCGACATGGAGTCGGGGTAACCCGCTGATGTGCAACGCTGTGGGGAGTGGTTCCGTTTCATAGACGGGTCCCGATGATGCATCAGGCAACACCGTTGTTGTGCCGTCGACAAGGGAGAGATTGCCTCCTAAGTCAAACAGGAGTTCGGTGGTGTCCGAAGGAGGATACCGGTCTTCAATTCTCCAAGATCCTTGATTGGATTGGACCTCAATCCATTGGCCCGGTTGCGGGCCGATGCCTTTGAGGTAATAGTCAAACCATTCGAGCATGTCTTGCATCCAGTCGAAACGGATCATTTCTGGAAACGCCTCTCCGCCTCGCCCCCCAAGGTCCGACCGTTCGTCGAGTTGGACGGGGCGGTCCGGGTAGTCGTGGTCCCATTGACCGAACAATCCACGCGCTTCGATGCCGGCATCGATCAACTTGTTGATGGTTGGTACGGCCATGTGCGGGTCGACATTCCAATCGTGCATGCCTTGAATCAAGTAGACGCTTCCCTTGTAATTTTCAAGAACCCTGTCGAGGAAGTATCGTTCTGCCCAATAGTCACCTGCGGCTTCACCGCCCCATGCCCATGCACCGACGCCGGTTCCCGGACCGATGATGTAATCCGGGCAGAGATTCTGGTAGTCCTCTTCGTCGCCATCGATGCCGTAAGAGCCATACACGCCGTTGTGCATAATGGGCGCTCTGGCTTCCGAAGAGCCGTTTTTCCACATAAGTTCCTTGACGCCGATGAGGCCTGATATCGGGACGATGGTTTTCAGATAATCGTGTTCCGAACCGAACATTGCAGCTTGCCACGGTGTGCTTCCATCGTATGATTTCCCAATGAGCGCCACTGCTCCGTTCGACCAGGCCTGTTCCGCCAACCAACGCACTGCCGCATCATTGCCAAGTTGCTCAGCAGTCCCCATCAAATCCATGCAATGGTTTGAACGCCCTGTGCCTGAAACGGATATTTGGGCAAATGCATAACCATGCGGGAGAATCTGGTCAATGAACATCTGACCAAGCCAACTTCCCGGGACTTCAATGGTTGGTGTCTGAACACTTGCTTCTTGGAAGTAGGGGCCGCTTTCTGCAATGACGGGGACCTTGACGCCCTCCGGTACGTTTGGACGCCAAACAGCGAGGCTGATGAGGCCGTTAGGTGCAGCACCTCCCTCCTCAAGGGGTAGCGAGTATTCAATGAAATGGTGGGTTGAATTCCATTCGTTTTCTGTTGGTAGAATTTCGTACGGGCCCACTTCCAAGGCAACGCCAAACTCCCCATCCGTTTTGTAGGGCAAATTTGAGCGTTCCCAAACCGGCACGCGAACGTTTGAGGGGTCGTCATCGTCCACCAGAAGATCAACCAGCGCTTCTCCAAAAACCGCGGAAAGAAAGAGGAACACGAGCGAAACCGCCAGCGTGCCACCCAACACAAGATTGAATTCCCGTGAGTTGTGTTGCTGGGAATCTACAATTTTCGCATCATCCATGGTGCGTGCCTCCCTTGACCTCTGCTCACGGGGGATGTTCTTGAGCCTATGCACGAACAGCCTTGTGGCAAATGAAGAGAACAATCCTCAAGGACATCCAACCACGGGCAATCACTATGGAGGCCCTTGTTGAGCTCTTGCGTCAAGATATACGGGAAGGTATGCCGGACGTGTTGCCTCCTGTTCAGGAATTGGACGAGACCGTCGATCACGCACCGAATCGACGACAGATTCTCTCTAAGGGCGAAAAGAAACTCGCCCTCATGAATGCTCTTCGGTACATCCCAGAAAAGTTCCATGAGACCCTCCTTCCAGAGTTCTTGGAGGAATTGAACACCTTTGGAAGAATCCTCATGCGGCGATTTCGACCAACATCGGTTCCAATGCGCGCCTATCCGCTGGATGCGTACCCTGCAAAATCAAAACAAGCAGCTGCGATCATGTTAATGATTCAAAATAACCTCGATCCCGATGTAGCTCAATTCCCCCACGAACTCATCACCTACGGTGGAAACGGGTCGGTTTTCCAAAACTGGGTCCAGTATCGATTGACAATGAAATACCTCTCCGAAATGACCGACGAACAAACCTTGGTGATGTACTCCGGGCACCCCCTGGGCCTCTTCCCATCCCACGCAGATGCGCCTCGCGTTGTGGTGACGAACGGTATGATGATTCCAAATTATTCCAAGCCCGAGGATTACGAGCGGATGAACGCGCTCGGCGTCACCCAATACGGACAAATGACGGCGGGATCCTACATGTACATCGGTCCACAAGGTATTGTTCACGGAACGACCATCACCTTGCTCAATGCCGCCCGCCTGCACCTTGACCTTCCTGAAGGCGCTGACCTCGCAGGGGTCACGTTTGTGACAAGCGGATTGGGTGGTATGTCGGGTGCGCAGGCGAAGGCAGCAACGATCGCAGGTGCTGCATGCATTGTCGCAGAGGCAAATGCACATGCAGCCCACAAACGCCACGAACAAGGTTGGCTCACCGATATCACGGATGATGTTGACGGTGCCATTGACATGATGGTCAACGCATCTCGTACGGGCGAAGCCATCTCTGTCGGGTTCATTGGAAACATCGTCGAACTTTGGGAACGGTTGGTTCTTCGGGAGGTAAAGGTTGACCTCGGAAGCGACCAAACCAGCCTTCACAACCCGTATCAAGGTGGTTATTTTCCTGCTGGAAGGTCCTATGACGAATGCGTCACCATGATGTCATCAGACCCTGATACCTTCAAGTCTGAAATTCAATCCACCCTCCGGCGTCATGCTGAGGCGGTCAACACCATGGTCGCAAGAGGAATGTATTTTTGGGATTACGGCAATGCATTTTTGCTGGAGGCTTCAAGAGTGGGCGCCGATGTCGTCAACGAAGATGGTAGTTTCCGATACCCCTCCTATGTTGAGGACATCATGGGCCCAATTTGCTTTGATTACGGATTTGGACCGTATCGTTGGGTCTGCACGAGCGGCATGCCCGAGGACCTTGCTCGCACGGATGCCATCGCAGCGGATGTCTTGAGACGCATGCTCGCAGAGGCGACATCGGAGGTCAAGCAGCAAATCAGCGATAACTTACAGTGGATTGAACGGGCGGGAGAAAACAACCTGGTCGTCGGCAGTCAGGCGAGAATTTTGTACGCCGACGATGTTGGGAGGCGCGAGATCGCACTCGCCATGAATCGGGCGATTGCACGAGGTGAAATTGGGCCTGTTGTGCTGGGGCGTGACCACCACGATGTCTCGGGAACGGACAGCCCTTATCGAGAAACAGCGAACATTCGCGACGGTTCGATGTTCACCGCAGACATGGCTGTGCAAAACGCCATCGGCGATGCATTTCGAGGCGCCACATGGGTCAGCCTGCACAACGGTGGAGGGGTCGGATGGGGCGAAGTCATCAACGGTGGCTTCGGCATGCTCCTTGACGGCAGTGCAGAAGCCGAACAACGCTTGCAAAGCATGCTTCATTGGGATGTGAACAACGGCGTTGCCCGGAGGGCATGGGCTCGGAATCCGGGTGCTCGGCAAGCGAGTATGCGAGCAATGGATCACGAATCCAACTTAAAAATCACCTTGCCACACCTCGTTGGAGAGGAATTGTTGGAGCGTCATTTTGGAGGGGAAGCAAAATGACCGGGGCCGTGGTGGTCGTTGATGGCACCACCCTCTCGCTCCCGGAAGTCTTAGCGGTTGCGGACGGTAAAGTGACCGTATCGGTATCAGATGGTGCTTGGGGAAGCATCAACGCGGCACGTGCGGTGGTTGACCGCATCGTTTCATCCGGTGAGACGGTTTACGGCATCAACACCGGTTTCGGGGCGCTCGTGCGCGAACGAATCTCATCGGAGGACCTTGCGCAACTTCAGGTCAACCTCATCCGTTCCCATGCCACGGCTCTTGGTGAACCCATGGATGAACGTTCAGTCCGGGCGATGATGCTCGTTCGATTGAATTCTCTGTGCAAGGGTCATTCCGGAATATCACCTGAATGCATTCAACAACTTGTAGCCTTCCTCAATCACAACATTCATCCTTTCGTCCCAAGAATCGGGAGCTTGGGCGCGAGCGGCGACCTGGCCCCGTTGTCTCATCTCGCTCTCGCCCTGATGGGGGAGGGGTATATTTTGTCCGACGGTGGAAGGGTGCCGGCGCGGGATGTATTGCTTGAAAAAGGGTTGATTCCAGTTGAATTAACTGCAAAGGACGGCTTGTCTCTGATCAATGGAACGAGCCAAATGACAGCGTTTGCAACGCTTGCCCAGCAACAATTAGCGAGCTTGTTGGTTTTCGCGGACCTTATTTTATCCGCATCGATGGATGCCCGTTCGTGCAGCCTCACCCCCTCCCATCCGCTTATTCATCAGGCTCGGCCACACCCTGGCCAACTTCTGGTCGCAGAAAGGTTACGAACCATCCTCCAGGGCTCAGACATCCTTGCCGGGCATGTGAATTGTGGCCGAGTCCAGGACCCGTACTCTTTTCGTTGTGCCCCTCAAGTCCACGGGGCCGTTTACGAAGCCTACCAGCGCTTGACCGGGATGCTCAACATCGAATTGAACAGCGCTACAGACAATCCGCTTATCTTTCCCGATCCGACCAATCCAGGTCCGCATGAAGTGAAATCGCAAGGCAATTTCCACGGTGAAATCGTAGCGATGACGTGCGACGGCATGAGTCTGGCCCTCTTCGAATTGGGCTCAATTTCGGAACGACGCATCGACCAAATGCTGGATGCTTCGCGAAGCAATTTACCACCCTTTCTTGCATTGAACAGCGGTCTTGAATCGGGTTTGATGATCGTCCAGTATGTTGCCGGAGCGGCTCTCGCAGAACTACACGGACAAGCAAGTCCACGTTCAGCCTTCTCAACGTCCACCTCCGCAGGTCAAGAAGACCACGTAAGCATGGGTGCGACGGCAGCATGGAACTTGTTCACGGGGGTCCAAAGACTGGCCGAAGTGTTGGCTTGCGAACTCATGGTAGCCTGTGAGGCCTTGGAACATGCAACCGCATCATCATCACCTCATGTCGAAGGGTTGCGACGGCTCGTGCGGACCGTTGCTCCAGCACTCAAGGGTGACCGGTCCACATCCGATGAACTCATGGGCCTCGCGGGTGAATTGCTTTCGGGACGGTGGCTCTCTCGATTGGAAGCAGAGCATGGGCGTTTACCGCGTTGAGATGACATGGTCTACGAATTGTCTTGTTGCTGCAACGTCTATCAAGTTCATGATCCTGTATCCATGGAGTTCTCGTTCCGTGACGGTAAAGAGGGATTCGTGGGCTTGAAGGCGCCGTAGGACATCAATCGCATTGGTGATTTGCTCCTCCGTCCGAGCGTACAGGCTATACGCCTTGTCCAAATTCTCAGAGGCAAGGGCGGGTTCAAGTTCACTCAAATCAAAACCCATCCGCTTCCATTGAAGCATGCGTTTTTGCAACAGACCAACAGAGAACCCCTTTCTCGGGAGTGAAACAAGATGAACAATGCTTGGTGATTGTGGCTCTTGCTCGGCGGTTTCTTCGCCGGCAACAACCACGATGCCCAGTTGCTCCTTTTCATTCACTCCAGAGGAGGTGTCGTTGGAGATATCGTTGAAGTGACTCCTGCTCACCACAGGCGAGGGGATATTCGGCCAAAGTGGCGCAAGGAGGCGTATTCGGGCCCAAAGCCGATGTTCAAAAGCAAGGGGTTCAACCGGGAATACAACTGCAAAATTCATCTTCCTTGAATACGAGTCCAATTGTTGCAATGCGTCGAGAACGACCTTCTCGCCGTTGTTTTGAACCATCCAATGGAGCGCATCGATCACCACGATATCGCCACCGAGCGGTGGGTGGTGACGAAGATGTTCCAGAACCTCAACAGCATCAGGAGGTACAGCATTCTCTGCTTCTAACTCCGAAAGCCACCACAAACTCCCTCTGTTTGTGGGGACATATCGAAGCAATTGGCGCATAGGTAAGCGGCTGTAACAGTGAAGCGAACCGTCGTGACCATCCTGAGATTCAATGGCCGGATACACGATGTTTGGGTCCACTGAATCAACCGTGAACAACCCCTGCATGCGGTCTCCCCCGTTCTCCGGTGAACCATGGCGACCTATGGAATTACTCCCCATGAGCATATAAAAATCCATCAAGCATTATATTGTCCGTCGTCCTGCAAGATACCGGTGGAAGCATGGCGGAAGACGAAAACGAAAACGTGCCCATGGCAGAGTGCGGTGCATGTCGGGCGGTAATTCCACTTGATTCGGCCGAATGTCCACAATGCGACACTAAATTTTCGGGAGTCTCCGACGAGGCACTTGGGGAGTGCGGGGCTTGTCAAAACCTCGTCCCACTTGATTCAACACGATGTCCTGAATGCGGTGTTGTCTTTGTCGCCGATGATGTCGTGGACATTCTGCGAACATGGGTTCATACCACCGGAATCAACATTCGAAAGTTGTTTGAAAAGTTTGATGAAAACAGCGATGGAACAATTGATGCCGCCGAGATGCGCAAGGGGCTTCTTGGCCTAAACCTCGCCGATTTACCTCCTTCACAAGTTGACCGATTGGTTGCTGAAATCGATGCCGATGGCAACGGTGTGATCGACCTTGGCGAATTCGACGCGATTTTGATGGGAGATGCCGATGAAGAACTTCAACCCGTACTCAATGACGAGGTGGATGAAGAGGTTTCAACCGACCATGATGGTGAGGTCACTACAGGCGACGAGGTTGAAGAGCAGGAACTGGGGGCTGAAGAATCCAACGACCCTACTGATGAAGTGGAGGACGCTCCCTCTGAAGGGGATGAAGAAGATGAACCCGCTGACGTTGAGGATGTTGAATCGGATGCAGATTTGGAAGTGGAAGACGACGACAACTACGCTGATGATTCGCCAACTGACGACGATGCTGAATCCGATGTGATGGAGGAGGAGGCAACCGTACACCCGCTTCGAGCGCTTGCTGACATGATGGACGAACATGAAATATCGGCCCAGCGAATGTTCAACGAACTCGATGCTGATGGAAACGGCTTAATCTCCCTGGGCGAGCTCGAAAGTTCCCTCGTTGAGAAGTACGGCGATTTGTTGGAAATTGAGAACCTTCAGGACCTCTTGGAAGGCGTTGACACCGATGGCGATGGCATGATTGACATCACCGAGTTCATTGAATCCATGGAGAACCTCGACGATCATGAAGAGGTTGTCAAGGAAGAGAAGCCACCGAAACAATTCCCCACGGACTGGCAGAAACGGATGATGTCCAAGACGTGGAACGACAACGTATGGCCCATTGTGCACGTGGGCTTTGGAATCCTCATCGCATTGGTTTTGGTCAACGCCCTCGTAGGGCCGGTTGACGGTTCTGGAGGAAGCGTCGTCTTCCAAGAGATGGAAAGCTCCACTCCGCCAAGATCAATGGAACTCGTTGATGGAATCTCCGTTTATCCTTGTGACAATGAATATCAAGACGGTGGTTGCAAAAACTCACTCACTCCCCTCGCCGGTGAAAACGGAGCATCATCGATGCCCAAAGGCTTCTATTGGGATGGGATTTTATTCCTTCTTCTATCGGTTGCAGGATTGTGTGCCTCGTTATTTATTCACTTGGTGAAGGCCCCCGGCTGGCGTGCGCGGGTCAAAGCCATGAAGGAAGTCGCTGACGCTAAAGCCGATGCTTCTGGCAGCGATGAAACCCCGGAATCCGATGGCGAAACCAGTGGCCCAGACGCTGATCACGATCAAGGCGAAGGCGATGGAAGCAACGATGAAGGGGGCGAAGAATTCGATGCTGAGCATGGTGAGGAAGCTGATGACGAGTCCGAGGTTGAGGGTGAAGAAGACAGCATCGACATCGGGTCCCATATTGGATTGGTCCTCGAAGATGAAGAGGTCTATGGAACCATTATTGAATTTGACGATGACGAAGGGACCGTCACCATTGAAGAAGACGGCACCGGCGATCTCGTGACGGGATACCAGGAAGACATGTTCATAGAGTGAGTTCATGGCAGAATCCGACCCGATTCAACGCTTCTCTGGCATCGTCACCTGCCCGGTGTGTGGATGCCTTGACAGAAAAGGCGTCTACCGTTGCCCTGAGTGCGGAACTTTTCATTCCGGGGCAATTCTGGATGAGCGGGAAGCCCCCCCGCCAACAGCAGCAGTCGCGGACACTGAACCACTCATTGACCCGAGCATCTACTCGTTGGGTCCAAACGCCGCCATCCCAGAGGAAATCTTTGACGAATCGGATGACGTCCGGTCGTGGGACGGCGGCAGTACGGATTTTTCATTCGATGAAGAGGATGAACCGCCAGTTCACAAAGAAGAACCAATCGTGCCGAAGACCGAGTCTCTTAATGAAGATTAGTTTTTTACCATCTAAATGAGATTTAATGTATTTCCTTGTTTTAGGCCTTAAAATTAAATTTCAAGGGATGAACCGGATTGGTGGGCTCGGAGAGAATCGAACTCTCGATCTTTGCCATGTCAAGGCAACGTCATAAACCCCTAGACCACGAGCCCCTAGGTGTTTCGTCCACCGGACATCTGTATTAAACGGATTCGGTATGGGACTTGGAAAATCACCCGATGATTTTCGAGATCTTACCGGTACAACCCGCTTGTGAACAGAATCCCCCCATGCGAGTCCTACCGTTCGCCATGGTGTATCTTTGGCCGTCGCGGATCGGTCCGTATGTTTTGCACTTCATGCAATAACCTTCAACCGTCATATGCCTCGTGCTTGCCAGAAGGTTCCCATTTTGAAGACTTCGGAATTGGAATGCCCAAAAGAACCCATTTTCCTGCTTCAAGAGGGGGGTAGAAGGGGGAAAATCAGAAAACTTTGTGACCTTCCATCCGAGATAATTCATAAAACGCGCACTGCGAGCCATTTTTTTGTTTCTTCAAAGGCCAGGGGCCCCACGCTCTTGTGTCCGCGTCGCATAACTCACATTATGCGACTTAACGTGGCATGGAACATTGAACTATTCCACGACACGGCCCAAATGATCTGAAAACTCACCAACATCGAACAGGCCAACAAGGGGTGGGCCCAACAAAAACCGCTCGATGCCGCCATCGACTTCGTCAAGTTCTTGCCGGACCTTTTCCGTGATGGATTTCCAGTCATGCGCCGTTGCATACACGGATTGTATGAGGATCATCATGTCGTTGTCCAGTGCTGTCCCTACCCAAGCGGCAATGCAGCCGGTTTGTCGACGCTTGAATTCTTGTCGGGCGAGAACCAGACGCCTCAGCTTTGCACTGCATCCCTCTTTTGCCGAGCATACGACCGTCTCAACCACATTCATGATAATCACTTATTCATTAATTCAGAAAAGAATAATATTTCTTTCTTTGAATATGCACCTACATATTGTTCAATGGGCGATGAAATCACCATTCAATACCGTTGCAGTAAATGGACTCCCTGTTGGCCTCAGACAAACTGATTCCCAATGTTGCGTTTGCAGAATGTTCAGATTAGCAATCGCTCCTTCTTTGATTTGCCCATGAACCAGACCCGTTGGGTGAGGCGTCGTTTTTGCTGCATTGACCGTGACGGCTCGGAGGGCATCAAGAGGATGGACTCCACAACGCTGGACCATCAGTGACATCATGAAGGGGAGACTTAATGTCTGACAATTAGGGTTGAAATCGGTAGCCAATGTATAGGGGACAGCTTCGTCTTCAACCTCAGCCATATCAGGCCATTTGTCGCCCATGGCATAGGGCGTTCCTGGTAAGAAGCCGGTCATCACGCCTCGGTCGCGCATGCTCCGCCTCACTTCGAGGGGTGTGCAGTAAGCGTGATCTGCTGTATCAACGCGCAGGTCCGCCGCCAGGGCCCCCCCGCCCCCGTCTTTGAACTCATCAACATGCATCCGTAACGACAAACCCTGTGCCCGAGCCTCGTTCAGAATTCGCTCAGAAGCGTCAGTATCGAACCAACCTGGTTCACAAAACACATCGGCTGAGCGGGCAATATTTTGTTCGACGACGGCTGGAAGTTGTTCCGAAACGAGTTCGTCAACGTATGCTTCCATGGACGTGCCGGTTGGTACATCGTGGGCACCCATCCATGTTGGGTCGATGGAAGGTACATGGCCAGCACTTCCAAGCGATTTCATGACGCCAAGCAACCGAAGTTCAGTTTCAGTATCCAAGCCATATCCACTTTTTGCCTCAAGATGGGTGGTTCCGGTTGAGAGTGCTTCTCTGAGACGGACATAACCCGTTTTGAACAAGGATTCTGAACTCGCAGCTCTCGTGGCCCGCACGGTAGACTGAATCCCGCCCCCTGTGTTCGCAATGTCGGCGTAGGTCATCCCTTCACGGCGTAAGCGAACTTCCGGTGACCGATCGCCTGCCCACAGAAGGTGGGTGTGTGCGTCAATGAGGCCAGGGATAATCGCAGAACCCTCAAGGTCGTGAATCTTCAATAACGGGTCTGATTGGCCCTCGGTCCCACCGTATTCATCCACCAAGTCATTTGAATCTTTGATTGATTCTATCTGTCCATTGATTATGACAATTCCCTTTCCTGCAGGATATATACATTTATCAATGCTGGAAGTCAAACCATCAAAGTGGACGATGGGGCCGGCATTCAACAAGACACGGCGCACATTTTCCTGTGAGGCAAGAGGGTTGAAGAACAATCGCTCGCACCCGTCACCATGCCTCAGTGGACCCTTGGCATCGAAACTACGGCCCATACGCTCTCTTTTGGCCTGGTCGATGCCGATGGCATACCCTATCCTGCTGCATCAGACACCCTTCGGCCTGACGAAGGCGGAATCCATCCGAGGGAGGCAGCCGACCATCACAAAGATGTTGCTTCAGAATTGTTTGCCAGGGTTTTGGAATCAAACAACCTTACGCCATCTGATATCAGCGCGGTAGCCTACTCACAAGGCCCGGGACTCGGTCCTTGCTTGAGGGTTGGTGCTGCAATAGCACGGGGTTTAGCCACCAAAATGGATGTCTCGCTCATTGGCGTCAATCATTGTGTGGCTCATATTGAAATCGGCCGTCAACAATGCGGATGTGACGATCCTATTCTCTTGTACGTGTCCGGAGGCAACACTCAAGTCATTGCTCGATTGCAAGGCCGCTATCGCGTTCTTGGAGAAACCCTTGACATCGGCATTGGTAATATGCTGGATAAATTTGCACGCAATCAAGGCATCCCCTTCCCGGGTGGACCGAAGATTGAACAACTTGCGAACCAATACTTGGAACGTACGCCAGAGCCAAGCATGGAAGGATTGCAACTCCCGTATGCAGTTCGTGGAATGGACCTTGCCTTTTCCGGCCTGTTGACTGCTGCGCAACGCCTCATTGACAACGGAGCACCTTTGGATGCCGTTTGCTGGTCGCTCCAAGAGCACGCTTTCGCCTCCTGTGTGGAAGTCGCCGAGCGGGCCATGGCGCACACAGGTAAATCCGAACTTTTGCTTGGCGGCGGTGTTGCCTGCAATCAGCGCATTCGTACGATGTGTGAAGAAATGGCCACCGACCGCGAAGGCTCGTCATTTGCCCCACCGAGGATGTATTGCATTGACAACGGCACCATGATTGCCCTTCTCGGATACATCGAACTCGAGCATCGGACCACAGAACTTCAAGGAAGCGCCATCGACCAATACCTTCGAACCGACCAAACACCCATCGTGTGGTCCTGAAGCCATTCGAAGGCATACGGTTTTAACATGTCGTGGGCCCGTTAAGGGCAGGGGGTCTTACCAATCAACGGACGAAGGGGGCGTAGGGAGGAGTTCAATCCTTTTGCAAAGGATGCTTCTCAGCAACATCGCCGCCGGCGTGATGAGAGAGATCGGCAAGCGACACGACGCACCCCCCCACCGGTTGATGACGCACCCACTCAACCAAAAGACATCCAGGCAGACCTGGAGCGCAAGCAGCGTGAGGCCATTGAAAAACTTGAACAAAAAGGGGATGTTGTCGCCCCTGTCGTTGCTCCTGCTCCAATTCCACAACACCTCCCTGAAACGCCGAAGGAAGAAACCCCTCAAACGTCCTCCAGAGAAGATCGACTTGCCGAACTTCGCCGGAAGTCGGAAGCGCTGAAGAGAGCAGCCCCCAGCCTTCAAGCTGAACCCACCCTTCAAGTTCCAGTGGCTCCCAAACCTGCCGAACCGAAGATTTTGGTTGCCACACATGACGACGAGGATGACGATGACGATGACGATGATGTCGTCGTCGTGAAAGCGAAGAACAAGCGTGTGAAAAACGTCTTCAAAGAAATTGAAACCAAGGTCGAAAGCAAGCAAGACCGCCGACGTGGCCGCCGACGGTTTGACAAAAAAGGTGGCGGCCGGCAAAAGCAACAAAAGAAATTGAACCGTCAGAAATATCTTGAATACAAGTATGCGGCGAAAGCTTTCCTTGACCACCCAAGTGTTCCCGAAGAGCATCGCTCAAACGTCCTCGGCCAAATTTGGGCCAAGGGTGAACGTCAAGGTGTTGACGATAGTTTGGAATTCATTGAACAGAAAGAAGCGGAACTCATTTTACCTGCCGATGTAGCAGCCGAATTGAGAAATCTTGTCAAGCAGATGACAACCAGGAGATGAAGAAAATGACCGATACTCTAGCAGAAAACACCGTAGCCAGCGTCCACTATACAGGAAAACTTCCTGAAAGTGGTGAAATCTTTGACACGAGCGAGGGACGAGACCCCCTTACATTCCTCGTTGGTCACAAACAAATGATTCCCGGATTCGAAGATGAAATGATGGGAGCAAAAGTTGGCGAACGCCGCACCTTCACCCTCGAACCAGAGCGCGCTTATGGGCCTCGTATGGAAGATGCCGTTCAGCAAATTGAGCGGGATCAGTTTGGAGACATTGATCCGGAGGTCGGTATGATGTTGATGTCTGACATCGGTCCCTTCACCGTAACTGCCGTTGCCGATGATTTGGTAACCGTTGATTTCAACCATAAACTCGCAGGAGAAACTCTTGAATTTTCGGTAGAGGTCGTTGAAGTACGTCCGGCATCCGAGGAAGAATTGGCTCATGGGCACGCTCACGGACCCGGTGGCCATCACCACTGAACCAAGAAGCGAGTCTTGATGAAGTGGCTTCCCGTGACAAAACCATGTCGACCCAGCGGAAGGCGGACTGGAAAACATTGAGCGGGATTGAACTCCCCCCTTCTGCTGTGCCCGACGCAGGCATTGAATTGGCCGAACCAGGTCAACCCCCTTACACACGAGGCATCCACGATACGATGTACCGTTCCCGCCTCTGGACGATGCGCCAATATGCTGGATTCTCCAGTGCAGAAGCCACAAATAAACGGTTCAAGTTGCTTTTGGACCGAGGACAAATGGGCCTCTCTGTTGCATTCGACCTCCCAACACAATTGGGTATGGATGCGGATGATGAATTGTCATTCGGCGAGGTTGGAAAGGTAGGGGTGTCCATCTCCTCTGTTGAAGACATGAAACTCTTGTTCAACGGCATACCTCTGGGGGACGTGAGTACCTCGATGACCATCAATGCACCTGCAATGGTTCTCCTTGCGATGTACATCGTTGCTGGAGAAGAACAGGGCGTACCGTTGGATGAACTCAAGGGGACGATCCAAAACGACATTCTCAAAGAATACATTGCACGTGGGACCTATGTCTTCCCCCCGAAGGAAAGCATGCGGCTCATCACCGACATCTTTGACTTCTGTGCTCGAGAAGTGCCAAAATGGAACACGATTTCAATTTCGGGATACCACATTCGAGAAGCAGGTTCAACCGCAGTTCAAGAACTCGCCTTTACGCTTGCAAATGCTCTGGCCTACGTTGATGCTGCACTCGCAACTGGTCAAGAAATTGATTCATTTGCACCTCGACTCTCGTTTTTCTTTAATTGTCACAATGACTTTTTCGAAGAAATTGCAAAATTCCGAGCAGCTCGGACTTTGTGGCATGATTTGATGACAGAACGCTACCAACCCAAGAACCCAAAATCGAAGATGCTTCGCTTCCATACACAAGTCGCAGGCGTCAGTCTAACTGCTCAGCAACCGTTGAACAACATCGCACGTGTTACTCTGCAAGCCTTGGCTTCTGTGCTGGGCGGGACACAAAGTTTGCACACCAATTCTTACGACGAAGCCTTGGGGCTCCCCACAGAAACCTCCGCTACTGTTGCCCTTCGAACCCAGCAAATCATTGCTGAAGAATCCGGTGTCGCGGATACAGTCGACCCGATGGCCGGTTCATGGCATGTTGAGCGGTTAACCAAGGAGATCTATGAGCGGTCCCGTTCCATCATCGACCAGATTGAAGCAAAAGGTGGCGCCCTCAACGCCATTGAAGAGGGGTGGCAACAACATGAAATTCACCTCTCTGCATATGCGTATCTGAACGAAATCGAAAAAGGCGAACGCCGTATCGTTGGCATCAACCACGGCGTGATGGAGGAGAATGATAAAATCCCAATTCTGAAAACCGACGCTTCCCTAGGAGAGGCCCAAACATCTCGATTGAAAGTGCTTCGAGATAGCCGAGACAAGAACAGGGTCTTGAATGCTCTCAAATCGGTCCAAACGGCTGCTCAAACCGATGAAAACCTGTTTCCACACGTGCTTGAAGCAGTTCGAGCCAGAGCGACGCTTGGCGAGATTGTTGGCGAATTAAAATCGGTTTTCGGGACATATACGGCTCCAAGTGGTTTTTGAGGGATGAAGATGGAATATGGACCAATTTATATCGACCACATCGGGATTGCCACGGAGGACCTCGAAGCAGGCAGTCACTTTTGGAGATTGATTGGCCTTGTTCAAGCACGCGACGACGAAACCGTGGATGACCAGGGTGTGACCACTCGTTTTTTCTCGACCTCTCCTGGTGACCCCAACACTCAACCAAGCATGATTGAACTCTTGGAGCCGACACACGATGATACCCCCGTAGGCCGATTTCTCTCGAAACGGGGAAGGGGAATTCAGCAACTCTGTTTCAGCGTAGGTGACCTCCAAGGTTTGCTGGACCATTTGGATGCAAACGGTGTCCGCCTGATCAACCGGAAGCCAACGCTGGGGGCTGGTGGGAAACTCATCGCTTTCGTCCACCCGGCTTCAACAGGTGGCGTGCTGGTGGAGTTGACGCAACGAAAGTGAACTTTCGAAATGCGAACACCTATAATCGTCCTGCATCAAGTCAATTTGATGCGAAGTTGTATTGACCAACTGCTGGCCCTCCCCCACATTGATGCACCGCGCTTGAAGGGAGAAGTTCACTACCTTGCGGGTCGTCTTGAGGAATTGCGTTCACGCCGGGCGATTTCAAACGAGGCTTTCTTGGATGCGGGAGCGATTCAAGGCGCCCTCGAACTGGTCGCCAACATGGTCGACATGGGTGTCCCACAATCTGAGATTCAAGACCATCTGAAATCAACGCTTTTTCGTGCGGACCGCCTTGAAACCAAACACCCCGGTCTAAATTGGGCCGTTGAATCCGGGCGGGCGAGTTGAAACTTGCATGACCAAACCACTGCTCATCGTTGACGATGTTTCCAAATCCTTTGCTGAAGTCCATGCTCTCCACAACGTGAGCCTGCAGATTCACGAAGGGGACATCATTGGGTTGGTCGGTTCGAACGGTGCGGGGAAAACCACCCTCCTTCGGTTGCTTTCCGGAGTGTACCGGCCAAGCACCGGTTCCGTCCACCTTGGTGACGGAAAGAGCATATCAACGGCAAGACAGGCCATCGGCGTCGTGCCGGAAAACACCGGATTGTATTCCCGTCTAACGGCCTGGGAAAACATCCGATACCACGCACGAATGCAGGGTGTTGACGATGATGAGGCCTGGAAGAGAACCTTGTATTTCTCCCGATATTTGGGGATGGAGGGGAGCCTTCAACGCCATACGAAGGGGTTTTCGAGAGGCATGAGGCAAAAAACCGCTTTGCTGAGGGCGCTTGCGCATGCGCCGAAGGTGTTGCTGCTTGACGAGCCAACTGCAGGACTTGATGTGACAAGCGCTCGGACCGTCAGGGAGTTGGTAAAACAGCTTGGCGAAGAAGGTGGCACCGTCATCTATTCGACCCATCAACTTGCTGAAGCAGAGCGCGTCTGCAACCGCATCATCATCATTCACAACGGAGAAGTACGTGCAGACGGCACACCCCAAGAACTGTTGAACTCCTCGGGTGCGCATAACCTTGAGGAAGCATACGTGGCTCTCACAAGCGATGTTGCAAGAGAACGGTCTGAAGACGATAAACCGCTCAAAGGCGTCGCGAAATGGTGGCGGTCCATCTTCACGCCAAGGTTGCCGAAGGGGGTGGACGAAGATGAGTAAAACCCTTCACCGAGTCCGCGTCATTGCAAAGAAAGAACTTGTTGAATTCGTCAGAGATTGGCGCACCATTGTGGCGATATTGGTGATACCTTTGCTGATGTTCCCGGTTTTGTTCATCCTCTTCCCTTTGCTGCTTGCTTCAGAAGCAGCGGAACTCGATGCGTTGATGCTCGACGTTGTTGTCCAAAGCGATCAAGCAAGCTTGGAGATGGGTCTGGATTTCAACGATTCAAACATGAACGTAACCTTCGAACCTCTCCCTGAAATTGAGCAACTCTCATCACCAGGAGCCGACGATTTGCGCCTGAGGAACGGCTCAATTGACCTTTTGATTCGTCTCAGAGTGAACGGAAGCATCACTGAATATGCCCTCATCTACATGTCAACATCCGAGCAAAGTTTGGAGGCGAGAAGCCGTGCCCTTGCCACCCTGACGGATTGGGAGCAAAACGAAACCATCCAACGCATCACCGATGCAGGCCTCGACCCAGAAGAGACGCTCGATCCATTGCGCTGGAACGGCGATATCACATCTAGCGATGTCGCAACTCAAGGTGAACAAGCGGGGATGGCCCTCTCGTTGTTTATCCCTCTCGTCTTAGCTGTGTGGACATTTTCATCGGCCATACAACCCTCAATCGACATGACTGCCGGGGAACGTGAGCGCGGAACCCTCGAGGCTTTGCTTGCATTACCAGCATCCCGTATGGAATTGCTCATGGGGAAGTGGCTTGCCGTGGCAACCATCACCGGTATTGGCGTTTTGCTTCAAGTCGCAGGCTTGTTGTTTGCGATTGGCTACCTCGCATCATCCAATTTCATATCTCTCCCGGACATCTCCCTCGGGGCTCTCGGGCTTCTCGTTCTCGCTGTGCTTCTGTTCGCCGTCATGGTCGTCGCATTTGAGTTGGCCTTGGCTATGAGGTCACACAGTGTCAAGGAAGCAGGCTCGATTTTGGGTCCTGCCGTATTGTTGATTCTCTTTCCCGCTCTTTTCACTCAGGTCATCAACTTGGACGGCATTGAGGCCTATTGGTTTGCGATTCCCGTCGTGAACGTCCTCCTCGCACTACGGGAATTGTTGATGAATCGCATCGTCGGGCTGCACATCATGACTTGGCTTGTCTCTTCAGCGCTCTATGCACTGGGTGCAGCGTGGTACGCAGCTCGCCAATTCAAGCGTGAGGACATCGTCACGAGTCTCTCATAGTGATGAAGGCGACAATGGCTTCCTTCACGATGCCAACGATGAGATCGATTTCTTCCGATGTGAGGTTAAAGTGAGGTGTAAATCTAAGCGCGTTGACGCCGCCGTGAATGACGCCGAGTCCACGCCTCCGGCACCAAGGCTCCAGAGCCGCCATTCCAACAACCGGGAAGTGTTCCGGTTCAAGTTCTGCGCTGCACAGGAGACCGGTGCCTTGGACTTTCGTGATGATATCCGGGAATTCGGATTGCAACTGCGTGAGCTTTTCGACAAATTCAGCCCCGCGCTCACGAATGTTGGTTCGTAGTTCTGGTGTCATGGATTCGAGGACAGTAACGGCGGTTTCCAATGCCCTGGGGTTCGTTGTCATCGTATTCCCGTAAATTCCGGTGACGTACAAATCAGCTGCTCGCTGGTTCATGCCGAGGACGGAGAGCGGGTATTGTCCTGCATTCAATGCCTTTGACCAGGTTTCGAGATCGGGTGCCTCTGCGGTTTGAAAGCCATCGTAATCGATAACGGAAAGCGTTCCTTGACCTCGAATACCGGCTTGAATGGAATCCACCAGCAAGAGGCTACCGTGTTCCTTTGTTAACCGACGAGCTTCGTCGTAAAACGCTCGTTCCACACATTGACCGGGGTTTCCTTCACCCTGGACGGGTTCAATCGCCATGAGTTCAATGAACACGTTGTTCGCCTCTGCATGGGCAAAGGCCTCCTGAAGGGCTGCCACGTCATTTGCTGGCACGAGGATAAGGTTGTCTCTGTTTTGAAAACTTGCCAAAACCTTGTCGTACTTCCCTTTGCACGAATGCGACATTTGAGCAGGACGGTCGGTTCTGCCGTGGAAGCCTTGCTCCACAGCCAACATTTTGATTTTGGCACCCGCATGACGCCCCCCGTCTTGCGTCATGTTCTTGGCGTTCACATCGGCGATTCGCATGCTCACCGTAACGGATTCTGAGCCGCTGTTCATGCAGATGAACTTCTCAAAGGGGCACGAGCCACGGGTATGGCCGAGTTCCTTTCGAAGTCGTTGTTCGAGCCGCTTTTGAGAGAAAGAGGGCGTCATGACGTTGGCCATCACCCAATTTTTCCCCATCGCATTGATGACGTCTCGTGGACCGTGGCCACCGCCCAGCATGCCGTATCCTCCGTTATCGTGGACAACGGCTCCGTGCGAGGTGATGACCCAAGGCCCTCGAGCAGCAAGAGCGACGTAAGGGTTGACCGTCGCAGGGTTGTAAAAATTCACAAACCCTTCTTGCAAGTATTCGATCAGGTTCAATTCATCGGACCCCTCGTAGGTTGGACCAAACTCATTTTTGAACCAAGAAAACATGTGTTCCGCTTCCTCAATCGCCTCAACCAGCAACGGGTCGCGGTCGCAGAAGAAATTGATTTCTTCGTTGTTGAGGCCTGGTGTGGTGATCTGACCGACATACGACCGAATCGTCGTGAGAATATCCAACGGCCCTGCGAGCGTGGGTTTCTGCATGAAAAAGAATCCACCGAGGAATCCTTTGAAGGTTGGCTTTGAGTGGTTTTCTTTTTCTTGAAATACGCCCGAATGTATGCTCAAGGTATTCGCCCACGAATATAAATAGTGGAGCCGGAAGGGGCGGCTATGCCCAAGGTTTCCCTTGACATGCCGGCTGAATTGGTCGATGACCTCAAATTGCATGTTGGCGATGATGGCAAATTTGTGAGTTTGGCTGACGCGATACGCACGGCTTGTCGCAAATTGCTTGACCAGTTGGATGCGATTGACGCCTTGCACGGGAGGCGGGCTTCGTGAAACCCACAAGAGAAGCCGCTGAACAAGCCGTGAGGACCCTTCTCAATTATTTGGAAGGGGCCGAAGGTGGTGAACGTGAAGGTTTGATGAAAACCCCTGCGAGGGTCATTGATGCCTGGGATGAAATTTTTTCGGGCTACGGTCAACATGCGGGTGAAATTCTGGAGGCAACGTTCAACGCAGAGGGTTACAACGGTATCGTCCTGTTGAGGGACATTGAGTTCACGTCAACCTGTGAACATCACCTCCTGCCGTTCCGCGGACGGGCTCATGTTGCCTACATCCCTGTTGACCGCATTGTGGGGATCAGCAAACTCGCCCGTATCGTAGAATTGCATGCGAGAAAATTGCAGAATCAAGAGCGAATCACGAAGGGCGTTGTTGACGATCTTGAACGTGAACTTCGTCCGCTCGGCGCTGCGGTCATCCTCGAAGCATCTCACGGCTGCATGCAATGTCGGGGCGTGGCCAAACAGCAGTCAGTCATGACGACTTCGGCCATGCGTGGGGTGTTTTTTGACAAGCAAGAAGCTCGGGCGGAACTGATGCAACTCATCCAACAACCCCCGCTTTGAGGTGACTGGATGACATACGCTCCATGCGAACGGGCAGGCAATGCTCCGACGGATGATCCCGGAGACCTCGCTACGAAATACAACATCGTTGAAATCTTTCATTCGGTTCAGGGGGAGGGTTTTCATAACGGCATTCCGCATGTTTTTATTCGATTTGGCCGTTGCAATCTACGTTGCAAGTGGTGTGAC
>Ga0255753_1001145_pt1 | contig 32619 bp, 34 predicted proteins | sample 041ome_10_FD_179953 | JGI IMG/M metagenome (GOLD analysis project Ga0255753, IMG submission 179953) | Coastal salt marsh microbial communities from the Groves Creek Marsh, Skidaway Island, Georgia - 041412US metaG (version 2) | ecosystem: Environmental > Aquatic > Marine > Intertidal zone > Salt... | reverse complement strand
AAAAAACTAGATGATTATGTATATATTAATAATTCTACTAAAACAGTTGTTATGCCATTTGCTTCTATGTTAACTCCTTCACAAATTTTAGAAAATATTAAAACATTTAAATCATTGGAAGAAAGAACCGGTAATTATGTTTTAACAAGAAGTTATGATAAATCTACATTACAACATATTAATAAATTACCATCATTTTTTCATAAAAAAAGAATTATAACTATTGATAAAGAAGTTGAATTATTAGGTAATTCAAAAATATCTTGTTGTTTTACAGGAGACATTAATAAGATTAATGAAAAAACATTGAGTCATATTGCGATGGGAGTTCCTTGTTTAACAAATTCTATAACAACCAATCAATGTTTTAATAATAAATTAATGTTTGCAACTACTGGAACTGAAGTAACTAATGATAATATTAAAAGTTATTTACAATCATATAAAAAACATGATATGTTTTCATTAATTGAAATTATTATTAATAAACATACATATTGTAATCGAATTAGTGTTATTTTAAATTATTTTGGATTAAGTTTATAAATAGAATATTCATTCTAATTATAAATTATTTAATTTTCTGCACGTGGAGCAATTAAGATTGTAATTTTTCCTAATGAACCAACTGAATAATTAATAAATAATGGAACATCATTTTTCATTTTTAATGTAACTACATTACTTAAATTTGTAAATTTAGTGATTGACATTAATTGACTAGTTTGATATTCGCCTTGACAGATAGTATTTTCTGAATTAACTTGGAATTTAATAACTGGAACAATATTATTTTCATTTTGTAAATCCTCATCAACAGTATCTTCATAATAATTAGTAATTTCACCTGTCCCAGAAAAAATTAATTGTTTATTATATGATGTAATATCTACATATTTGATTCTTAAATTATTCATTTCCTTAATAATTTTTTGGAAACAAGAAGAATTATAAGTAATAATTGTATCAAAATCAACTTCTGGGAAATTTAAATTTTCTTCATTAATTTCAATTAAGTTAAGTGATAATTTCTTTACACTTGCTTTTGCACTATTTTCAATCTTAATATCTAAGACATTTCGATTATCTTCACTTACAGTAAAAGATAAAATATCATCATTATCAATACCTTTTAATAATCGATATAAATAAACAATACTTACACCAACTACTAAAGGTGATTCTTTTGAATTAGAACAATGATAATGACCACTTTCTTTAAAGTTTTCTGTATCAAGTTCTAAAATAACACAAATAGTATTTGTATTATCCATTTTTGTAATACGAACACTCTCTGTTGAGAATTCAATATTTGCCTCAACAATCATTTCTTTTAATGCTTCAATTAAAATTTTAATTATTGAAGATTGAGTTGTTTTAAAATCAAGTAGCTTCATTACCCACCAATTATAAAAAATATTAATCTCTATTTTTTAATACATTTTATAAAAAATAGGGATTAAATGTATGTTATATTGGTTTCTCGATTTTATTTAATTTTAAAATTTATTTTATAATTTTTATTATTAATAAAATGATTAAACGTAGAATTCCAGAATCTGAATTAATATTAAATAATGATGGAACTATTTTTCATCTACATTTAAAACCAGAAATGATTTCAAATATTATTATATTAGTTGGCGACCAAAATCGAGTTCAATTAATTTCTAAATATTTTGATAAAATAGAATATAAAGTTAAAAATAGAGAATTTGTTACTCATACAGGAACATATAAAAACCAACGAATAAGTGTTATTTCTACCGGTATTGGAACTGATAATATTGATATTGTTTTAAATGAACTCGATGCATTAGTAAATGTTGATTTAAAAACTAGAATGGAAAAAGATAAAAAAACTGTTCTTAATTTTATTAGAATTGGCACTTCTGGTGCTTTGCAAGAAAACATTCCTGTTGATACTTCTATCGTGTCAGAATATTCAATCGGATTTGATAATGTTTTAAATTTTTATGCTAATCGTAATAATGTTTGTAATCTTGATATGGAAAATGAATTTGTAAAATATACTTCGTGGAATCCTTTATTATCAAAACCTTATTTTGTAAAATCATCAGATAAATTATTAAATTTAGTTGCTAAAGATATGAGAAAAGGGATGACAATCTCTTCATCTGGTTTTTATGGGCCACAAGGAAGAATTATTCGATTAAAAACAAATGATATGAATTTAAATAATAAAATATCTTCTTTTGAATATAATAATTATAAAATTACAAATTATGAAATGGAATCTTCTGCAATATATGGTTTATCTGCTTTAATGGGTCATAATGCATTAACTATTTGTCAAATTATTGCAAATCGTATTAATAAAGAATATAGTAAAGATTATAAACCACATATGGAAAAATTATTTGTAAAAATATTAGATAGATTAAGTGAAATTTAATATTATAAATAATAAATATTTAATTTATTATTTAATATGGAAATACCCAACTTTCTTTTGGTTTACAATAGATATCATTTTTTCCAGATTGTTCACAATTGATTGTATCTTCCCACCATCCTTGTAATTTTTGTGGTGCATCTCTATATACAAGTGCTGCGTCAGATTGTTCTGATGCGAATTCTTTTTTTGCTTCAGTGATTGTTTTATCTAATAAATCAACTTTATCTTCTTCTTCTTGAACTACTTCAAATCCCTCTGATTCTTTTGTTAATGGAGTTATGATATATGTATAAATAATAAATACACCAACTAATAATAATGTATCAATTATTCCAACACGAATACCAGCTGCGATAAATCCAAGTGTTGGTCCAAGTCTTCTAACAGAAGATACCATAACTGCAATATTAATTAAAACTACAACAACAATAAAGATAATACCCGGAATACTAATCATAAAATCAGTAAAGAAATTTTTTAAGTCTGTTAAAAAAGACATACTTATGTTATTAATTATATAATATACAATATATAATTATTTTTATTTATTTATTTTTTGAATATTTTTATTTATTGTTTTATAGTTTCCTCTTTAGTTGAAGTATTATTTTTCTTTTTATTAAAAAATTTGTAAGATAATCCAATAATTATGGCAAAAATAATTACACCTAACGCGATTTTAACTAATAACCAACTATATTTAAAATATTGTTTTGGATAAAATATAAATAATAAAAATTGTAAATCTACATCAAAAAATTCACCAAATATATCACCTAATATACCCATTTTTGTATTTAATTTTATAAAATATAAAATTATATTTTTTTTAATTTTTACTTTTGTTCTTTATTTAATTCATCATTTTTATCTATAAAGACTTCTATTGTATAAAGAAAAACTATTACATAACCAACGAAAATTAATGTAGTAACTAATATATATATAATTGGATATATGAAATCATAAATATTTAACTGCTTATTATAAAAATCCATCGCTGCAATGATAAAAGTAGAAAATAAAAGAAGACCACTAAGTGATAAAATAAAAAAAACTATAATAGATGAACCATAACTTGTGATATATTCTTTTTTTCTTTCTGCATCAGGTTTACTAAACGGACTTTTAAAAGCATATTTAACATATTTTAAAAAATCTTTAGCTAATAAAAATTTACCCATTTACTTATATATATATATAATATAAAAATTTTAAAAATAATATTTTTAAAAAATAATTATTTAAGATTTATAATATAGAACAATAATATAGAAAGAATGCACAGAAAAACAGCAAAGATTAATTTTTACAATAATACAAAAGATACTTTTGAAAAACATTTAATCGAAAGTTTAAAACCATATTTTTATATGGAAATTCAAGATAATTACAAAGATATTTGTAAAAATACAAAAACAAAGAAAAATATTCCAATCGAATTTCAAACATTAATGAAAAGTTTTAAAGATGGAAATAAAGAAAACTTAACACGATGTTGCACAAGAATATATTCTAAATTACCATGTAAAAACTATGTTAGAAAATTAGTTGAAGCTGTATTATTAACAAATAATAAAATTTTAACATTAAGTGCAACTATTACAGGAGTAAATACTGAAATTGTTGTACCAGATGTTCCTTCAATGGAAATCTTTCTTATGAAATGTTTAAGTGAGATTGGAAAAATGTTTCATAGAAATCCATATTTATTATGTAATGATAATGAAGCATCATCAAAACGTTTATCTGCATTAAATGAATCAATCGCTTTAATTGAAATGTGTATTAAAAATACAATCAATGGATTAGTTCCATATGGAACAATATTAGATGTATATCTAAATACAATAAAGAATGATAATGAAACATATGAAGAAGAAGAACCAAAGGAAGAAGAAGAATCAGATAATGAGAGTGTAATGTCAGAAGAGGATAACGAGAGTGTTGCATCTGAATTAGAATCAGAATATTCAAATGATGAAGGAGATAAAGAAGAAGATAATGAGAGTGTAATGTCAGAAGAAGATAATGAGAGTGTAATGTCAGAAGATATGAAAAGTGAACATTCACAACATAGTAATAATGATGAAGAATCAGAACATAAAGTTATAAATACAAATTCAATGCCAATTGAAGAAGAAACAAATATTATTCAAGAAAATAACTTTGAAAAGGATGAAGTTTTAAGTACAGGAGATGATATCCCAGATGAATTAAATATTATTACATATCAAGAAGAATTAGATGAGATAGTAGAACCAGAAGAAAAACAAGAAAATATAAATAATTCTGGAAATAAAGAAGAAAATAAAGTGATTAATATTTCATCTGAAGAGAAACCAACATTTTCATTTGGATTTGCAAAAGGAGCAACAAATGATATTTAAAAAATAAGTAAATAATCTTAAAGAATTAAAAATATTAATATTATATATAAATAAAATATTAATGAATAATTTATTACAAACAGTTATTATTGCAAATATTATTTCAATTATTGCGATTGCAATTTTAGTTATTTTAAAACCAGAAGATTCTGACTCGGAGAATAATGGAAATTTTAGTGAATATGTCAAAATATATTTTATTTTTACAGGAGTTCAAATAATTGGATTATTATTAAAAGATTCAATGTTTGGTTCATCTGATTATGATAATTCACCAATTGAAGTTGATTTAATTTAAAATAAAACTATATAAATGTATAATCATAATAATATTTAATTATATATTATTATGAAATTTCTTTCATGGGATGTTGGTATTAAAAATTTAGCATATTGTTTAGCGGAATATAATGAAGAGAAACAAGAATTAGAAATAATTGAATGGGATATTATTAATGTTATCAAGAATGAATTAGATACTAATAAAAAGTGTTCTATAATATCAAAAAGAAGTCCTTATAAACAGTGTTCAAAAAATGCAGATTTTATGATTGCAAATGGGAAAGAATGTTTTTGTAAAGCTCATAAAAATAAACTTTATCATACTAAATATATTGCACCAGAAATTATAAAAATCGAAGAACCAAAGAAAGAAAAAAAATGTAATGAAGAAGAATGTAATAAAATGGCTAAATATATTGTTGATGGAAAAGAGTTATGTCCTTCTCATAAGAAAATCATAGATGATAAATTCAAGAAAAATTTTGCTTTAAAAAAACTTAAAAAAGTTAAATGTAATAATATACCAACAGATAAAATTACAGAATGTCTTGTTAATGTATTAGATGAAGGATACCAACATTTATTAGATTGTGATATAGTATTAATTGAAAATCAATTAGCACTAACATCACCTAAAATGAAATCAATTGCAAATTATATTTATATGTATCATTTAATAAGAGGAAAGGTAGATAAAAAAACAATAAGTGATATTCGATTTTATAATGCTCTTAATAAATTGAATTTTGACAAATCAAATGATGATTCAAATAAATCATCATATAAAGATAGAAAGAAGACTGGTATAAATAATGTAAATAGTTATTTTAAATATAAAAAAGATATGGAACATATGTTAAAATTTAATCAACATAAGAAGAAAGATGATTTAGCGGATACATTACTTCAAATTTTAAGTTATTTGCAAAATAATAATATGAAAGTCTAATTATTTTAATTATATTTTAAAATACTTTAAAACTATAATATTATAATTATATAAGACACAAATTATGTCCAAGAATACTAAATATATTAATTTAATATTAAAAAGTAGTTCTGGAATTGTTGAGGAAGTATTAAAAATGGTTGCAGAAGATTATGATTTAAATTTTGATGAATTAAAAAAGAAATATATTTCACCTTTAAAAGTAAATAAAAGAAATAGTAATAAAAAAGGACGAAAAACTCAATATGCAATGTTTTTATCTGATAAAGAAGTTAATCAAGATTTAATGGAAAAATATCCAGATTTAGATTTTTCTGGATTATCAAAACAAAAAGCAAGTATTTGGAGGGCTCTTAGTAAAAAAGATAAAGAAAAATATGCAAAAATGGCAAAAGAATATAATAATAATTTAGATAAAGAGAAAGAAAAAAATAAAGAGGAAGAGGAAGAGGAAGAGGAAGAATAAATAATATTTTTTTTAAAATTGATTTATATTATTAATTTTAAATTATATAGAATTATAAATATGCCTAAAAAATCAAAGACAACTTCTTTTGTTATTCTTAAAGATGATGTTATTATTCATATTATTGATATATTTAAAAAATCAGTAGAGACTTTAACTATATTATTTAATACAGATTCAATAAAAATTAATACACTTGATATTACACATTGTTTTTTAATTACATTAGATTTACAAAATCCATATGAAGAATCAACATTAACAAACCCAGAAAAAGTAAAAATAACAACAGAAAGTTTTTTATTAGCATTACGGTCGGTATATTCAAATGAATTAAGTTTAAAAATGGAATTCAAATCAGATTGTATAAATGTAATTTCTTTTGACCCAGAAGATGAAGATGGAGATTTTAATAAATGTAAAGTTCCAATGTTATATGATTCAGAAGATGAAGAAATGGAATTTGATAATGAATTTACATCACATATTATTTTTGACGCTTCATTCTTTTCTACAAATGTTAAAAAACTAAGTAAGTTTGATGAAAAAATATTAATTTCAGCAAAACAAAATACAGATTTTGTTATAATGGAAACAGTAAATGAAACAAATAAAATGACAACTAAAGTTAAAAAGAATAAAGAAAAATTAAAAAAATTAATTATTCACGAAGAAGATGAAGAAATTAAAGTTAGATTAGATTCAAAACATTTATCTGAATTTATAAGATGTGATAAATTTTCAAATAAAGTATTACTTGATATTAAAGAAACAGGTGGTGCCGTAGGAATTACTTATTTATTTAATAAGTATGAATATGAAAATAGTTATATTCGATTTATTGTTGCATCATATGATATGGAAGAATAATTATTTTAGTAAAAAAATAAAAATATCAAAAATTATTATAATAAATATAATATATAAAGTTATATATTATATTATATGAAGAAAGTTAATATTTATTTTAACATTCATTCATTATTACATAATAATGATGTTGATGCGATAGAATATCTTAAAAAACATAATTTATATAAAAAATATAAAGATTTTGATAAACCAATTGAAACCAGAATTACAAATACAATTAAATTAACTGTTAATTTTGATGATACAATTGATTATATTAAGAAAAAATTAGCATTATACTTATTCGATAAGATAAAAATTGATGAAGATAGTAAAAAACAAAAAACAACATGTTTTTACTGTTTCAAAGATGGTAGTACAATGAAGACAAATGAAATAATAAAAACAAGAGAAGTATTTGTTAATCGAATTTTATCAAAGGTAAAGAAACAACAAGATAATGAAATGAAAGAAGAACTAATAGAAGAAAAAGAAGATATGGAAGATATTGATGAAATGCTAAATGATATTGATTTTAGTGATTTAAGTGATGCTGATTATCTTAATGAATTAGATTCATTAATGACTCCATCATTAGAACAAAATGGTGGTTCAATTAAGAATACAAAAGTTATTGGAGAACAACCTAAAAATATTATGGTATGTCATAATTGTAAAAAGATATATTTCTTTACAAAATATTTTTCTCTTAGAAATTATGAAAATTTCAATGATATTTATCCATTTCCAGAATTATTTCATATGCATAATAATAAAGATATTTTTGGATATTCACTTATTGATTTTCAACAAAAACAAATTCCTCTTGAATTAGAAATATCAAAAACAGAAAAAATTCAAATAACTGACCCATATGTAAATATTGATAAAATTAATAGAGAAGTATTAGTTAAAGGAAAGAATAAATTAAATCTATTTTTAAATATGGTTAAAGATGTAGATGTTAAATACTATAAATATATCAAAAATGACTCTTATTTATTATTAAATAACTATGTTGATTTAACAAAGAAATTATCAATCGATTTATATTACTTTCCAGAAGTAGCATTATACTCTAAAAAATATCCAACAAAATGTCTTGGTGTTTATACAAAATTATATTGGCCATTCGTTGATTTTGAAAACTATTTCTTAAAATTTATCAAACACGATATGAGTTATGATATAAAAAGTTGTATATTAGAAAAATATATTAATAGAGACCATGAAAAATATACAGTGAATGATATTCTAATTAATTGGGGTGATAAATATAAAAACTATGAAAAATTAATTGATAATTTTGAGAAAGTATCAACAAAATCAATCAGTGAAGAATATTCAAATAAAGTCTTTTATAAAATCAATGATAATAACGATACAAATATTTCAGTATTATTTCAAAACGTTTATCATTTATTTGATTTAGATGAAACTATACCATATTTAAGTTCATATATTTCAAAAGAAGGTGTATTATTAGAAAAAATGTGGAAACCACTTGAAACAACACTTAAAGATAAAGATTGGATGATTTATAGTAAAAATAATATTAATTTCCGTATTAAATTCAATGATATTATTAATTATAATGAGAAAGATTTATATTTCCAAGTCAATCTATATGAAAATATGAAAATGGAAGCAAACATTGTTATTGATACAGAAGTTAAAAAATTTATTGGAACAGATGTTTTATTAAAAATCAAAGAAAGAATTAATGAATTAGTTGATAGATTAAACAGTATCAATATTTTTAATTTTTCTGGTCTTTCATTACAAAAATTAAGTTTAGATAATTCTAAATTAACAAAAGAAAATGAAAATACTGGCATTAGTTCAATGAACTTTTATATGAAATTACAATCCAAACTTGATAAAGATAAAATGTATGTATTTTTAGAGAAATTAAATAAATGTATGGGTGTATATTTTAATAAAGATTTTGATGTAACAAAAAATAATTTCCGTTATACTAGAATTAATAATATTGGCATTAATGATATAACCGATAGATTTATTTATTATTTACATAATATTGCACTTGAAGATAATGATGATTTAAATGATAATAAAATTAGAAAAACAATTATTTCAAGTCTTATGAGTGTATTTGATAAATCTATTGATGAATCTATTGCAATATATGAAAGTTATAAACAAAAATATAAAACATTTTCAATTAAACCATCAAGTTATGGATTATATTTTAATATTAAAGAACCAGAAGAATGGAAAGACCCAGAACATCATTTATATAATTATAAAATTACAGTTATGGGTTTAAGAACATATGAAGATTGGAATATAATGAAAAATTTTATATATAGATTATTTAACTTAATGGAATCTATTGCATTTAAGAAAATGACACCAGAGATACAAAAAATTTCAAAAATCTGTAATTTATATGATGAATCTGAACAAAAAGAGAAAGTAATGTTTAAAAAACAAATTATTACAGAAAACCAACAAGAAAATATGGCATGTAAACACGAAATCAATGAAATTGATGAAGAAATATCAAAAATAACAGATAAGAAAAAAATCAAAGAATTACGAGAGAAAAAATCAAAATTAACAAAAAGAAAGAATAAGTTAAAGGGAGAAATTGATAAACAACGTAAAAAATATAAACAGACACATCCACAATCAGTGATGTCTTATTTACATAGATTACAAACAGTATATCCAGTATTAAAATTACAATGTTCAAGTTGTGGTGATAATCCAAAAACAAAAGAATGTTTAAATTGTAATATACCACCGGCACAATCACAATATTCAAAACAATGTCAAAAGAAAAGACAACCAATGGGAACAGATATGACACAAGTAGACCCAGAAATTATTAATTATGATAAAGAATATGAATTAAAACGGTTTGAAGATTTCTCAAAAGTAAAATGTAAGATTGATGCAGATAAGAAAAAATCCAAAGAACAAAAAGGAGGAACAGTTCCAGTTAAAAAATATTCAAAAGATATTTATGAAAATTGGGGTATGGAAAATGAACCAAGTTTATATCCAGAAAAAATGAGTCTTGCATTTTGTAATAATACACATTCAACTGAAATTGGAAAACAAGGTTATAAAATTAAAGCTTTAAAGAAAATCGCATCATTATATGATATTGATACACTTAAAATGAAAAAAACAGAGATTTGTGAAAAAATAATTTTAAAAATAAAGAAATCAATGATTCCTGATGAAAGAGGAGAAACATTAAAAATTTTAGATAACCTATTAAAATCCGAAAAGAATATTCCAAAAATCAATATGTTAAAATATTTAATTTCATTCTATCAAAGAGAAACTATTTTTTATAAATTAGAAGATAATAATTTTCAATCAAAAATAATTTCAGAACTTGATATTGATATTTCAAAAGATTCACTTGATAAAATCAAAGATACAATATTATTAATATTTGATAATAAAAAGTATCCAGAATTAGTTAATAAATATATTAATATATTTGATTTAAAGAATGTTGAGAAATATATTGAAAATAAGAAAACAATTAAAAATATTATTCATTTTCTAACATATCACCTAACAAATGATTGGACAGATAAACAAAAGAAATATATTTATAGTAATCTTAAAAATACACATTCAATTAACTCTTTAAAAACAATTAATAAATATCTTAAAACATATTTTGATGAAATAAATTCAAATATTATTTCAATTGAAAGTATTTATGACCCACTAAAATCAGATGAAACAGTTGAGTCAAGTTTAAATATTGAAGATTTTAAGAAGAATGTTGATTTATTAACAAGACATGATAAACATAATAATGCAATTCAATCAACAATGTCTTATAAAGGAAAATCAATATCTTGTCCAAATTATTCAGATGATAAAAATCATACATTAGTTGGTTTCTTAGATATTAATTATGAAAATAAATTTAATTATAGTGATTCAAAAATTAGAAATATTGTATGTCAACCTTGTTGTTTTGTTCCAAATAAAGATGCAAAAACAGGAGAATTAACACTTGATAAAAAATATGTAAGAAATATGAATTTTTGTAAAGGGAAAATGTCTTGGAATGATTATTTAAAATCAGTTGAAGAAGAAACACGTGCAGAAAATTATATTTCAACAACCACTAGTGCAAATAAATCAGGAACTTATGGGAAATTACCAGTTTTATTACATAATCTATTTAATAATTATACAAATTTATATAATATTAGAAATGAGAATGAAATACAAAACCCATTATTTACAAATTTTAAATCTAATTTATTAAAATCACCCGGTTTTGTAATGAAAGGTATGAGACAAAGTAAAGATGTATTAATTAGTATTATTGCAGAAATGGTTGAAATGGATAATGATAAAGTGATATCATTAATTGAAAAACAATTACAAACAAATAATAATTTATTTAAATCATTAAATGGTGGAAAATTATTTATTCGTTTTAAAACAATTGAAAATTATATTAATTATCTTAAAACAGATAAAGTCGAATCAGAATGGATTGTTGATATTGTTTCATCTCCTAAATTATTTAAAAAATATCCAAATGGTATTAATTTATTTATTTTTGAAACAACAGAAGAAGATGTTATTTTACAAACATATAAATCAATTGATATATTAGAATATTATTCTCCGAAAAAAGATTATGCATTTATTTATCAATTTGAATCCGGAGAAATGGAACCAATTATATTAAAATATCCAACAAAAAAGATGATTAATTATATTATTTCATCAACTAATTCAAATCCATTATTTATATATAATAAAAAACATATTAATGCACAATTTTTATTAGTAATTAAAGATATGTTAAAATTCATTGGATTATGGGTAAATAATTTTTCACAAGAAACCCCAATTAATGTTAAAATGTTAGAAAAATTAAAAGATACAAATTATAAACCAAAAAAACAAATTGTTGATATATTTAATAAATGTATCTTTATATTAACTGAATCAAATAAATTAATTCCAACAACACCTAGTAAATTTTTTATAGATAAACCATATATGTATATCACAGATGAGAGTGATATTAATAAATATTTATTACCTTTAAAAGAAACAATCGCATTTTATAATAAGTTTTCAAATGATATTGAAGATGAAAATTTTGAATTTACAAAGATTGTTTTAGATAAAGATAATAAAAAAATTGAAGGTGTTGAATTATTAAATAAATTAATTATTCCAATTGCAGAACCGATTAGATATAATAATAATATTCATAAAAAATTCATAGTAAGTGAAAATAAATTATATTTTAAAATCAATAATGCTCTTTATAATAAAACAATGCCAAAAATAGATATTGATTTCTTAAAAGAAAAATACGATTTTGAAATATACAATCGATTAATATTAGAATTTTCTTATTTTATTGATTCAAATGAATTACAACATGCAATTATTAAAGAGTTAATTATTAAAAATAATTATGAAAGTAAAATGAGATTAAAAGAAACAATAGAAGATATTGTTGATAATATTATTATATTTAAAGAACCGGAATTAATTAATTATGATAAATATTTACCATTTATTCAAGAAAATAATATTCGAGAAGTATGTGAAGTAGAACATTCGTTTATGTGTGAGAAAGATGGTGATAAATATAAATTAGTCATTCCATTAAATAAGAAAAATATTTTTATTGGATTACTCGTTGAAGCATTAATTAATAATGCACAAATTAGAGAACAAATATTAAATAATCAAGTTAATCGTATTGTTAATGTTTATAATTTTATTAATGATGAAAGACATGTATATCATAAAAAGGAAATGAAATTTTAAGATAAATTATTATTTTAAATAATTGAAATAATAATAAAATTATATTTATGTATTATATATAATTATTTAATATGGTTTTTACACTCCCCAGCTTCAACGATATTATTGCAGAAGAGGATAAAGATAAAAGAAAACGGCGAATTTTTCAAAATAATATTAGTTATGAACCAATATATAATAAAATTTATGATACAATACCAAAAGAAGTATTACAAACAGACCAACAACAAGAAATAGATAAAAGAAACTTCTTTGATTTACCATTATCAACAATAATGAAAAATATTGCGAATTCTCTTATTTTAATTGTAAATGATTTATTTAAGAAAGAGAATTATTCAAACATTAATAATTTCTTAAAGATATTTCTTATAGAAAATCGATTATTATATTTTGGATTATTTATTGTAATAGTTAGTTTATATATGATGGTATTTTTTAATTGGGATACAATTCCAGTAGCACCAGTTAAATAAAACATAAAAAAATAAAAAAAATAAAAAAAATTTTTAAAATTGATTTTTATAAAATATATCAGAAAATAACAGAACAATCCATAACCATGTCTAGCCAACAATTAATCCAAAAAGTAGCAGACTTAGATGTTAAGAGAGTACAAATTGTCGATTTAAAGAAACCAAAGAACGCAGGACCAGTATATGTTCCACTTCGTTATAAATTAGAAAATGGTTCTTACGATAGATTATACATTCAAACACCAAAAATGTTTACACCTTTTGGAGCACAATCATTTAAAAAAGATGAAGTAATTGCAAGTGGAAAGATTCCAAAATATGATGTCCAAGTATCACTTGATGATAAGGATGATGAAAAAATTGGAGTTCTACGAAAATTCTTTGAAGATTTAGATGGGAAGATTTGTGACACTTTATCAAAATCAAAAGTATGGTTAGACTTATTAGGAGTTAAAACAACAAATAAAAAGAATAAGAAGAAATCATCTGACGAACTATGTGAAGAGATTGAGAATAATAAATATACACCTAGTGTTCGACAATCACCACCAAAGGACGGAAAGGTATATCCACCATCATTAAAAGTAAAAATTATGACTGATTTCAAAACTGGGGATATTACAACAAAGTGTTCTTCACGAAAGAAATTTGTAGAATTAACTTATGAAAACATTGAAGAGGTATTACCAAAATTCACAACAATGAAAATGTTAATATCAGTATCACACCTTTGGGTAATTAGTGGTCGAGTTGGTGTTGCATTAAAATTAGTTCATGCAAATACATTTCCAAAAACAACTGTCTCTAATTTAGAATTATTAGATGATGATGATGATGAAGAAGAAGAGGAGGAGGAAGAAAAAGAAGAAGAAGAAGAAGAGGAAGAGGAAGAGGAGGAGGAGGAGGAGGAAGTTGAATCCGAGGATGATGAATAAATAGTTCTGTAAAATTTATAATTTATAAAAAAATAAAAAATAAAAAATAAATAAAAATATTTATTTTTTAAAAAATAACCATATGTAATGGACTTGTTTTAAAATCATTTAAAATATATTTAATATTATTAATATATAAATATGAATTCAAACGAAATTGTATATGATAATATTAAATTATCAGAAATCACTAAAATTGGTAATAAACTATATATTTCATATCTTAAATATAAAACAGAAGATAATCGTAAAAAACTTGTAATTAAAACTCCAAAATTATTATCACCTTTCGGTTTAACCAATTTTAAAAATGAAGATGTCAAACCTGATTTACAAGATAATTATAGTATGCAATTTTTTATTAATAATAATCAATTTGAAAATACATTAATGAATATTCAAAATCGTATCATTGAATGTTTAAAAGAACATAAAAAAGTTTCTAAATTTATTGACTTTGATAATTTTGAATTTAAATCAGTTATATCTTCAACTGAAGATTATGATAAATTAATTCGTTTTAAACTTCAAAAAGATAAAAAAACAATTGATAGACCAAAAACAAAAATTATGGATACAAAAAAGAATAAAATAGATATGACTTTTAGTGATTTATCTACTTTATTAATAAATAATACAGAAATGAAAATGTTAATTCATATTTCACATGTATGGTTTAATAAAACTCAAGCAGGAATAACAATTAAATTAATTAGTGGTATTGTTTATCCAAAAGAAACAATTAATGGATTTACTTTTTTAGATAGTGATTCAGAAGAATAAAAAATTATTAAAAATGATTTTATTATTTTTAATAAAATAAAATCATAATGTCCTTTAAGAATTTTAAAAAAAAATATTTATCAAATGTTCTAATCGCAAGTAGTATTGTATTCGCGGTTGGAACTGGTATTATATGTGGAATATTTTTTACTCCAATATTTGCATTTGGTATGGCAGGAATTGTATTTGGTTTAGGAATAACTTGTGCTGCTGCAAATGAATTAAATGAAATGAATTAATATTATTAAAAATATTTTGATAATTTTATAAATATTTTGCTTTTTCAATAATCATTAATAATTCCGGGTCATCAATAATAGTTGGTGAATTTTTTGTCTGCTTTTTATTTTCTTTTGGTTTTTGTATTAGAGTTTGTTGTGTAAATGAATGATTTTGTTGATTATTATTTTTATTTACAGTATCATATGATTGAACTGTTTTCATATTTTCATGTTGCATTACATAAGAAGGTTGAATAAAATTTGGTTGTTTAATTGGTGGTGGAACACTTACATTTTTTGTTTCGATTTCAAATTCTGATTTTGGAAATTCTCTTTTTGGAACGTCAAGTTGTGGTTTTATTTCTTGTTTTCTTTGTTGAGGGTTATCACTTCTTTCAAGTTTATTTACTGTACCCAATAATATATTTTCAAAAGAAATAATTAATATATTTGGATTTTTATATTTAACATTATAATTATCATCACGTAATTTTTTCATTAAATATATTAAACATGTTTTAAGATTATAATTAGTTTTTCCGATTAATACTTTTGGAACCTCATATTTAAATGATAATTGATTTCTTTGAAGTGCGAAATTAATATATTTATATATTTTTTCAAGTATCTTATAATATTCATAATATTCTTTTTTCTTCATTCTTTCTTTCATTTCTAAAAAATTTCTATATTGTTTCTCATTCATGAATCATATATTATAAATGTAATCAAGTCTTTAAAATAATTTACTATTTTTTATAAAATACATTAAAAATTATTCTATAAAAAATATTATTAAATATTATTTATGGCAACTCCACCAGTTAAAAGAAAAAGAGGAAGACCTTGTAAAAATAAAGAACCAGAACAAAAACCAACAAATACAGTTCAAAAAAAAAGAGGAAGAAAGAAAAGAAGTGAAAATCAAGTTTTTGATATATCAAACTTCGAAACAATTGAAACAAGAAGTAAAAAAATTGAAACAAGGAGTATAATTGTTCATCTACCAATTGATTTAACCGGTTTTGTAAATGCGATGTCAACTGATAAAAATTCAAACACTAATTTTGAATTTGAATCATTTGATTTACAAAATAATATGAATTTTAATAATAATGTTCAAAATATTGAGAATACATTTATTCAAAATCCAGAATATAATTTAATTACAGAAGATAAATTATTTACACGAAAAATCAGTAATATATTAATGGAATTTGAAGATTTAGAAAATCGTCAAGAAATAATGACAAATATTTGTTGTTGGCATTGTTGTCATAATTTTACAAATAGCCCAGTTGGAATTCCTCAAAAATATGAGAATGATAAATTTTATGTAAAAGGTATTTTTTGTAGTTTTAATTGTGCATTAACTTATAACTATAATTCAACTGATATTGAAAGTATGATTCAAGAACGAGAATCATTATTACATTTAATGTATAAAAAGAATGCACAATTAACAAATGATAATAATTTAGATGAATTAATTTATGCACCCGTAAAAGAAACATTAAAAAAATTTGGAGGAATGTTAACAATTGAAGAATTTCGAAAAAATAGAAAGATTATTAATATTATTTATCCACCAATGATTTCAATAATACCACAATTAGAAGAGAATGAATTTTTCAAAGAAAAATCTAATGATAATCAACATAAAAAGAATGAACTTGATAATATGTTTGGATTATTATTACCTAAACAAAAACCAAAGACTATTTCTTTAAAAAACTTTTTAAAATAATTTTAATCATTAATAAATTAAGATTAAAATTTAAATTATATTAAATATTATAATATTATAAAACATTATATAAAAGAAAAAGGATGGTTGACAGTTTTGATGTCTCACAATTTGAAGCCCAATTAGATAATGAATCTGATGCAGGTTCTGATAATAATTTATCATTTGACAATTTTGAAGCCAAATCAGAAACTTCAGAACAACCAAATTTTGATAATAAAAATAGTTTTCAATTTGATAATGATTCAGAATCAGGAGACCGTAATGATGATGAATCAGTATCATCATATGCAGGTTCTGATTTAAATGAAAAAGAAATTGAACAAAAAAAAGTTAAATTATTATCTTTATTAAAGAGATATCAAAAAAAGGGATTTACAGTATCACGACATTATACCATGGATTCAGAACTAGAAGATTTACAAGCAGAAGTAGAAACAATAAAACGTGAGGCAAATTTAGGTGCAGGTGTTGCAACAATTAAATCAACAATTTCTATTTCTACATATTTAATGGAAGTATTAAATAATAAATTTGACCCAGTTGGGGCCCGATTAGATGGATGGTCAAGTCAAGTTGCAGAGAATATTGAGGCTGGTGATTTTGATTCAGTTGCAGAAGAATTATATGATAAATATAGTGATAAATTAGATTTACCACCAGAGGCAAAATTAGCATCAATGTTAGTAAGTTCAGCAGTTCAATATCACATTGCCCAAGGAATTGTTGGTAATATTGTAACAAAAGATGCAACTAAAGAATTATTAAAATCAAATCCAGTAATCAAATCAGAAATTTTAAAAGCAGTAAATAATTCAAATCTTGGAAATGAGATTAAAACAAATATTGCAAAAACAACAGGACAATCTGTTCATTTAGAAAATCAAAATTCAATGAAAGAATCATCTGATATAAGTGATATTATGGCAGAATTAGGAATTGAAGATGAAAATACAAATGCAATGAATGGTATAATGAATGATGATGCAATGTCTATTGAATTTTAAATCTAATTATATAATAATTTTTTAATTATATAATTTAATAAAAATAAGAAGGGTCATTTTTAAATTCTGGAACTTTGATTTCATTTTCGATTTTTGTGAGTCTTTGTTCAATTTCATTTACTTTACTAATAATATTTTGTTCTAAATTATTTATTCTATTAACTAACATATCTATAATAATCAAAGTATTCTCATTATTATTTAACTTTTGGCGTTTATTTGATTGATTAAAATTATTATTTTGAGAATAATTATCTGGATTTTTCCGTTTCATTATATTTATATATATTTATATATTTTTATATATCTCTATATGTTTATATATTTTTTTTATAAAAATATTAATATTTAATTCATTAAATCGGCAGTCAACCTTTTATAAAAATAATTTTTATTATAAAAATTGATTTTGATAAAAATATATAAAAATAACTTATAAATATTTAGTATAAATGAATTTTCTTCGTTCTAGAATAAATACTTTAGTATCTAAAAGTATTGAAGCACAAACTCAAAAATGGTTAGATACTAGAAATAAAATTATTTCAGCAACTGATTTTGGAACTATTTTAGGAGTAGATAAATATAGAACAGTAAAACAATTATTAAATAATAAAGTTAATGGCAGTCGTTATAGTGATAGTATTTTTACACTTCATGGAAGAAAATTTGAACCAGTTGCGATTAGTGTATTAGAAAAAATGTTAAATATTCAAGTAGAAGAAGTTGGTTTAGTTATTAGTGATAAAGTTAATTTTATTGGTGCTACACCAGATGGAATTACAATTGAAAACGGAAAACTTAAATTAATTGAAATTAAGTGTCCATTAACAAGACAAATTGATGGTATAGTTCCATTTAACTATTTTTTACAAATGCAAATGCAAATGTTTGTTTGTGATGTAGATGAATGTATATTTTTTGAATGTGATTTTAAAGATGTATCAAAAACAGATTTTGAAAATAATAAAACATCCTTCGCAAAAGGAAAAACAGAAGATAGTTATTGGTTATTAGAACGATATAATATGGTTAGAGTAAAACGAGATAAAGATTTTTTCAATCAAAATATTCATAAGTTATATGAATTTCATAATGAATTAACAAAATTACATAATCGAAAAAATACAAATAATAAAAAAAGACGTTTCTTAGATGATGAAGAAACAGTAGAAGAACCACCAAGAAAAAAACAAAGAACAAATAATCAAGTAGTAAAGAAATATTATGAATATCCAATTTCAAATGGAAATATTAAAAACTTTACTATTAATAATAAATGTGATACTTGGTTAAAAAAATATGGTAATAAATATTTTAAAAATCAAAGAAATAAAAATAAATTTAGTGAATTAATTAATCAAGTAAATACTAAAACAAAGAAACATTTTTTAGATGAAGTTGAGAAAGAATGTATCAAAAAAAATATTTCATATATCAAAGTTCCAAAAAATACATATTATTCTAAATATTTAGAAGAATTAACAAGAAAATATATGAACTCTGGTTATCAAGTTATTATTAATCCTTGTTTATACAATGAAAAAAATAATATTTTTTCAACACCAACAATGATTGTATTCGGTTCTGTTCTTAATAAATTATTTTATAAAAATCAACCACCAGTTAATTTAACAAAAGATGAAATAAATAGTTATTTATTAGTCAATAAAATTTTTAAAAATATTAAATATATTAATCATGGAACAAAATTATCAAATGATTTTAAACATAAACACTTTATTGCGAAGAACTCATTTGATAATTATATTTTAAATGATTATAGTTCAATTCAATTAACTAAATCATATATAATAGGAGAAAAATGGCAATTTAAAAAAGATAAAAAAACTTTTAGAGGTGAATGTTTTAATAAAATTGTAAATTTAACACATAATCTTGCGAATGATGAAAAAAATATTTTAAAATATATTCAATGGGTACGTGATATTTACTCAAACGATAATAAAAATATTTTTAAAATGGATAGAACATATTTGCCTTGTTATTCTAAAAATGAAAATACTGATTGGACAGATTTTAAAAAGTCATTATTAAAACAACATTCAGATATTAGTTTATTATATGGAATTGGTAATGTAACACAAAAAATGTTACACGAAAATAATATTTATTCTTGGAAAGACCCTGCATTTATGAAAGTATTAAATAATAAATCATTATTAACAAAATATAGAATTAAATCAAAGGATGCAGATATTATGAAAAAAATTATTCAATTTAATATAAATGATAAAATCCAAGAAAAAATTTTACCAGCAAATATTAAAAATATTGATAATTGGTTATATCCATCAAAATTAGAATTTTTTGTAGATTTTGAAGTAATTAATAGTTTTGTTGCAGATATTGATATGATTTATTTAATTGGAATGTATTGTAAAATGCCAGATAATACTTTTGAATATTATTCTTTTTTTTCAGAAACAAAAACATTAAATGGAGAATTAAAAATTGTAAAAGATTGGATTAATACAATGAATAATCTTAGAAGAAAATATAATGTTAATTATCAACCAAATATTTATTGTTGGTCAAATGCAGAAAATAATTTTATGGACGCTTTTCATAAAAGACACAATATTAATACGAATATTAAATTTGTAGATTTAATGAAAATTATTAAAACAGAACAAATTTTAATTAAAGGAAATATTTATGGATTTTCAATTAAAGATTATGTTAAGTATATGTTTAGTCATGGATTAATTAATCATGAATATAAAAGTGATTGTAATGCAGGTGATTTAAGTATAGTATCAATTATTAAATATTATAATAATAATGATTTAAAAGAACGAAAAGAATTAGTTAAATATAATCAAATAGATTGTCTTGTAATGTATGATATATTAAATTGTTTTAGAAATAAATATAATAATTAAAAATAAAAATTTTCATTAATATTAATGAAACTTTTTAAAAAAAATATTTTATATTAATAATATATACTTATATTTATTTATGGAAAATTTATTAGCTTACGTCATCATATTATTTATGATATATGCATTAAGAATGGTAATTGAATTTACACTATTATATTCCAATCAAAAGAAAGTTATTGAGAATTATATGAATTTATCACAAGATAAATCAGATATTGAATTAGAAAATAAACAACCAATATATCAACATTATCCATATAAACAATATCGTGTTGATATGTTAAATGATAAAGATGGTGACCATATTAATAGTGAATATGATTTAACAAAAGAAGATTTATTACGATTTATTGATGATTCAACTGCATTCTTTAAACCAGAAAAAATAACAGAACCAACAAAAACAGAATCAGAAGTTACTCAAATAAATAATAATGTAGCATTACAACCAAAAAAATTTAGTTTATTTGATACAAAACCAACATCAAAACCTTTTAATTCATTAGATGCACAATTTAAATTATTAAATGAAAAAAATTCTACACGATTAAGTAATACAAAATCATTAAAAAATGATATTTGGACACATGATAATGAAAATCCAATGAATGGTGGTTTTATTGATAAGGAATCACAATTAATGGCATTTGACCCATCTGAAATGACAAACGCAATGATTCAATAAAATAATAAAGGAATAATATTCTTTTATTATAACATCTCAATTTCAATAAAATCATCAATATTAGTATATTCATATTCTTCACACATACTATCCATAATAACTAATTTTTGAAAACTTCCAATTTCTTCTGGTGTTAATAACCAACGTACTTTTAGTTTAGTATATTCCAAATGACATCCATTATTACCCAAAAATGAATTAACTCTATCAGTTAAATTAGTTTCATCATTTAGTGTAGCATCCATAATTGCACCTTCAATAATACTTGTTTGTGATAATAATTTATCATATACATCACTTAGATTAAATTCTGCAAATGTTCTTTTAATACATAATACATATTTATTATCTTTATATTTATAGTTAATTTTAATAATATCATTATTAATATCATATTCATTTACATCTGGTTTATCATTTAATGATGGGTCTTTCATTTTAATCATTAAATCATATGCTTCCCAGAAAAGATTATATTCATTCACCATACTTTCACAAAAAAGATATGATGGAACATAAACATTTGTATATAAATATACTGCTGTTTTTTCAAGACACTCTAATAATACCATTTGTATTATAGATTATGTTAATATACTAATTTTATATCATTTTTAAATTTTAATAAAAATTATTTTTATAGTTAATTATATAGGTGATTATTATGAAATTTCTTGGAATTATTATATTAGTTGGGTTTATGTTTTATGTAGCAAGTCTTATTAATGAAGGACCTTATATCTCTAAAAGTGGTATTCGTTATTATATAAGAATAAAAGATATCAAATTCAATATTGAAACAATTACAATAAAGAAAGGAGACACAATTGAAATTATAAATTATGATGATATTAGACATTCAATACAAATAGAAGATGCGACTATTCCAAATAGTAAATTATTATATAAATATGATACATATGAATATACATTTGATGTTCCTGGAACTCATGTATATAAATCCTCATTATATCCAGAGAAAATGAATACATTAACTATAATAGTAGAAGATATCCCAAAAGGTAGTGAGTTTTATAATGAATTTAAACAAAATGCTTCTGAAAGTCTTCCAATTGTTGGAAGTTTCTTAGACGGAATATGGTCAAAAATAAGTGGAATTATAATAATGATATTTAATTTACTCAAAAAACTTGTAATCGGTATTGGAAGAGTATTAAAAGATTTATTAACATCATTAATTAATGGAATTAAAAATGCAATCTTATCATTTATTCGTGAATTAATTTCAACAATTATTCGCGCAGGAGTTGATAGTGCAAAACAAAGTATTTAAAATTAAAAATATATCAATTATTTAAAAATAAATAATTGATATATTATATAAGATATAATATGAAACTTGAATTAATATCTTTATTTTTTATAATTTCATTATTTGGTGGAGCAATGTATTATTATAATACATATATTAAAAAGGATAAAGAACAAGAAGAAAATCAAATCTATGTTGAAAAAGAAAAAGACTCATATGATAATTTTTTAATGTTTTCAATTGGAATGGTTATAATTGCTTTTTTTATTGGATTTATTTTTAGTAAAACATTTATAGTATGGTTATATAAAATGCCAAAATTTACAAGCATTGCATTATTATTACAAAATATAAAAGGGAAATTTGTAAGCACTGGTGATGACAAATCAATGGTTCAACCATCAAAATCAGTAGATGAAAAGAAAGTAGAACAAAGTGGTGGTTGTATTATTTCAGATGATTATGATGATGATTTCCCATTAGAAGATTATGATATTGATGATATTAGTTTAGATTAAAATTTATTATATAAAATTGATTATATATAATAAAGTTAAAGTTATAATTTATATTATGGGTATTAAAGGATTAAATAATATCTTAAAAAAATATTGTTTAAGAGAAGGTATTTTAGAAATTTCATTAGCTAATTTAGAAGGTAAAATTATAGCAATTGATACAAGTATTTATATTTATAAATATACTTATAATAATAATCACTTATTAGAAAATTTTTTATTACAGATTAGTGCATTATTAAAAAATAAAATTACTCCATTATATGTATTTGATGGAAAACCAAGTGATGAAAAGAAGGAATTAATTAAAAAACGGAAAGAGGATTCAAAGAAAAAAGAAGACAAAATAATAGAACTCAAAAATCAAATTCAATTATTACAAGAAAAACTCGAAGAATGTTCTGACGAAGATGAAGAACAATTATTACAATTTGAAATTAGTAAATTAGGAATGGAATTAAATAAAAAAGAAAAGGGATTAATTATAATTGATTGGGAACTTATAACAAAATTTAAAAAAATATTAAAAAATCTTGGTATTCCTTATTATGAATGTGATGGAGAAAGTGATATTTATATTAAATACTTTTTTCAACAAAATTTAATTGATTATGCTATTACAGAAGATTTAGATTTTTTAACACATGGTTGTAAAAATGTTTTATATGATTTTAATTTTAAAACAAATGCAATCAAACAATATAATCATGAAGCAATTTTAAATGAACTTAATCTTTCACATAATCAATTTATAGATTTATGTATTTTAATGGGTTGTGATTATACAACAACAATAAAAAATATTGGACCAAAAAGAGCAATAAATTTAATTAAAGAATATAATAATATCGAAGGAATAATTGAAAAAATTCAAAATGGAGATAAAAAGTTTAAGAAATTTATTATTCCAGAAACATTTGATTATAAATCTGCAAGAAATATGTTTAAATTAGAATATCAAGGACAATTAAATGAATATTCACGAGATAAATTAAATTTAAAATCTTTAAATCTAAAAGAGTTTTATGAATGTATAAATGGAATTCAAATTAGTAAAAGTTGTATTTCTCGAATTATTAAATTAAGAATACCAAAAATTATTAAAATTAAAAAAACAAATCGTGAATGTAAAACAATTACTCAATTTTTAATTAAAAAACCAAAATCAACCGAAAATTGATTTTTATTAAAGTTATAACTTAAAAATATTAAAATTATTTTAAACATTATGTCCGATTTTGATGCAGATTTATTCTCCTCGGATGAAGAAGAATCATCATCCAGTGATGAAGAATCATACGATGAAGAATCATCATCAAGTGATGAATACGGTGATGAAGAATCATCATCGTTTAATCCTGCTGATGAAAACTGTCCTCTCACTTTCCACTGGCAGCCAAAACTCGCAAAAAAATTATTTAGAGAGGGAACACTTAACAAACAAGAAATTCCCGGATTGTCAGATACACGATTGCACGATGCTGTAACAAGAGGAAATCAATTTTTGATAAAGTTATATTTGATATACGGAGCAGACCCAACAATTAAATCAGGACCTTTACAATATACACCAGTTCATTATTCCGCTAATTATGGTGCAGGCCAATATGTCGACGGGGAATTATCAATTCATTTTTTTGCAAAGCACGTTAATATTAAAGCAAAGGATGGTATTACACCATTGATGGTAGCAGCAAAGTTCGGTCACCATCGTGAGATTCACGAATTAATAAAGTATGGTGCAAAAATAAATGAAAAAAATGATAAAGGACAAAATGCTTTATATTTAGCTGCAATGCACCATAATCTCAAAGGTGTAAAGGAATTGTTAAAATACAATGTTGACACAATGTGTTTAAATATAAAAGATAAAAATGGTATGACAGCGTTGGATTATGCACAATCAAACTCAAAACCATGGGATGTGTTTTGTGATACAGACAACTGGTATTACATAAAAAAACAGACTAAGTACTGGGATGTAAACGGCCAACAGATAATTGAATTGCTTAACAATGCAATAAGAAAAAAGGAAGCTAACAAAGAAATCTTTGAGATATTACAAGAAAAAATTAGTGAAAATGGAATTATCAAAAACATTATGGCAATGAAATATGAACTAGAAAAAGAAAATTAAGTTAATTTTTTAAAAATTAACTTAAATAAGGGACTTGTTATAATAAAATTAAAAAAACCAAAATCAATCTAAAATTGATTTTTATTAAAGTTATAACTGAAAAATATTAAAATTATTTTAAACATTATGTCCGATTCCGATTCTGATTATGAATGCGAGTCCTCGGAGGATTACGAGTATTCTTCGGAAGATGAAGAAGAAGATGAAATATTTGTAAAAAGATTAGTTAAAGAGGGAACAATTAACATACAATATCCAACTCCTGGATGGTCAGATACACCATTACACAGGGCTGTAACTAGCGGAAATCGTAAATTGGTAGAGTTATTGTTACAGAATGGGGCAGACTTTACACTTAAATCTGGACGTCTACAATATACACCATTTCATTATGCTGCTAATTATGGTTGGGGTAAATTTTTTTATAAAAAATATAGAAAAGAAGAATCAACAATTGATTTATTTGTAAAGTACGGGGCAGACATTGAATCTAAAGCAGGGGATGGCAATACACCGTTGATGGTATCGGCAATGGACAATAACACTTATGAGATTCATGAATTGATAAAGTATGGTGCAAAAATAAATGCAACAAATGACAAAGGACAAACTGCTTTGCATTTAGCCGCAATACACCATAGTGACGATGGTGTAAAAACATTGTTGGAATACGATACAATGTGTTTGGGTATATTGAATAAAAAAGATAAAAAAGGTATGACAGCATTGGATTATGCATTTGCACTAAAACGGAGTTGTCAATGGTCGGGATACAGCAAACCGATAGTTGAATTGATTAGCAACGCAATAAGAAAAAAAAAGAAAGACAACAAAAAAACCCGTAAGATATTACAAAAAAAAATTAGTGAAAAAGGAATTGTCAAAAACATTATGGCAATGAAATATGAACTAGAAAAATGTTAAGTTAATTTTTTAAAAACAAATTTATAAAATGGACTTATTTTAATAAAATATAAATATTATTAAAAAAACCAAAATCAACCTAAAATTAAAATTGATTTTTAATAATATTATAATTTAAAATATTTAAACAATAACTTTAAAATAATGAAAACGGAATTATATGAATTAAGAGATAAATATATCAAAAAATATAATAAAGATAATTGGAAAAAAATTTCCAAGAAAGAAACTTTAAGTGAAAACTTCATAAGAGAGTTTAAAGATAAAGTTGATTGGGATTATGTTAGTACTTATCAAAAACTTAGTGAAGATTTTATAAGAGAGTTTAAAGATAAAGTTAATTGGGTTCAAATTTCCAAGAAAGGAACTTTAAGTGAAAACTTCATAAGAGAGTTTAAAGATAAAGTTAATTGGGTTCAAATTTCCAAGAAAGGAACTTTAAGTGAAAACTTCATAAGAGAGTTTAAAGATAAAGTTAATTGGGATTATGTTAGTATGTATCAAAAACTTAGTGAAGATTTTATAAGAGAGTTTAAAGATAAAGTTGATTGGATTCATATTTGTTATAAACAAACTTTAAGTGAAAACTTTATAAGAGAATTTAAAGATAAAGTGTGTTGGGTTCAAATTTCCAATAACGGAACTTTAAGTGAAAACTTCATAAGAGAGTTTAAAGATAAACTTTCTTGGTATAGTGGTGTTAGTACTTATCAAAAACTTAGTGAAGATTTTATAAGAGAGTTTAAATATAAGATTAATTGGTATAATATTTCACGGAACCAAACTTTAAGTGAAAACTTTATAAGAGAGTTTAAAGATAAAGTTGATTGGATTAATATTTGTTATAAACAAACTTTAAGTGAAAACTTTATAAGAGAGTTTAAAGATAAAGTTAATTGGGATAATGTTAGTACTTATCAAAAACTTAGTGAAGATTTTATAAGAGAGTTTAAAGATAAAGTTGATTGGAGGTATATTTCACGGAACCAAACTTTAAGTGAAAACTTTATAAGAGAGTTTAAAGATAAAGTTAATTGGGGTCAAATTTCATATCAACAAACTTTAAGTGAAAACTTCATAAGAGAATTTCAAGATAAAATTGATTGGGTTTTTATTTTAGTAAAACATGATTTAAGTGAAGATTTTCTAATAGAATTTCAAGATAAAGTTAATTGGAGTTATGCTTATGTATTTCAAAAGAAGAGTGAAGATTTTTTTAAAGATTTTATGAATAGAATTAATATGGATAAAGTTCCAATGATTAGAGAAATTCAGATTTTCTAAAATTTTATTTAAAAAAAAATATTAGATGATGGACTTATTTTAAATCATACTTAATTTATTTAAAGTATTAATTATATAACCTTTCCGACTACCTTTAAATGAAACAATTAACATAAAATTATTTTCATTTTTATAATTAATTTGTTGAATATATCCAATTAAACCAGTTTCAATATCTTTAACTTGTTGATTAACATACAAATAGTCATTGTGATAATTTGAATAAATTAATAACTTAATCATATTTATATATATTAATAATATTTATAAATATTTAATTTATTTATTTTCTTCAATTACTTGTTTTTTATAATCTTTATAAGAATTAAAAAAACTATCATTAAAAATAATTTTTCTTTCAATAATTTGATTATAATTTGTATCAAGAAAAGAACGAATAAATTCATATGATTTATATACAGTATCAATCGCAGAAGAACTTATATTAATTGAACCACTATTATGAATAAATAAAGAAGGGATTTTATTTTTTTGTTTATGTTCATCAAATTGACTATACAATTTCAATGAACATATTATAGGAGTTTTTTTATTATTTTTAGTAATAAAAACTTCTTCATGAGTATATTTTTCTTCAATTAATTTAACTAAATTAACTAAATCAATACGTCCATCAATACGAAATGTTCCATTTACCATTTCAATTCGTATTTTATTAAAATCATATGGATTCATATTAGAAACAGTATTAATTATAATTTGTTGATTATCAAGCATAAACTTATTATTAATACTTAAAAGTTTATTATATAATTTTTTATACATTTTTTCAATTTCAACTAAACTTTTAGCACCAGTAACATGTAATTTACCATTTTTAAAAATTTTAGCACATAATGAATTTAAACCAGGTTCATCTCGTAATAAACCAATACTCATTTGATTTGAGAAAGGACTATTTTTCCCATTTTTTCTTTTATCTTTGTTTGGTTTTTTCTCTTTCTTTTCTTTTTTAGTTGATTTTTTCTTTTCTCTTTTCCCTTTAATTATTTTACCATATTCAATATATTCAATATCCTCATCATCTGCATTTAAATGACAAAATAATCTTCGCATACTTATTTCTTCGCATAATTGAGTATAAAATGTAATTGTTGATATTGTAAATTTTCCAAAATTTTTATTTGGTGATTCTTCTAAACTACAAGTATCTAAAAAATCATTAAATAATTTATTTGAAATTTTATATTTATTTTCATCATAATATTTATTCATTTTAAATAAAATTCTGTTTATATAATTAATAAAATCAATTTTATTAATTATTCTATTTAATGAACATATGAATAATAATCATCATCACTTTGTGGTTTGCCATCTGGCGATTCATAATATCTAACAAGTTCATCATAATTTCTATCAGCTTGATATTCTCTACCTCTTTTATTTCCAATAATATAACCAATTGTTGCACCAATAAAAAAAGATGCACTACTAATTATACTTGTTAAAATAATTACTGCCATTCTCTTTATAAAAATATATAATATTTTATTTTTATGTTAAAATTACCATTTTTGCTTAGTTCCTCCAAAATATGGTTTTGCATATCCTTCTGTAATCATTAAATTAGAAATAGATTGACCATTGTGTAAAAATATCTCTACAAGAGGTCTTCCATATTTATCATTTTTTAAAAATCGAACTTTTAAAACTTTTTCTAAAATTAAATTCTCTAAAAATTCTTTTGCTTTAAATCCCATTTCTCTTTCTTTTTTATTTGAAGTTTTAAGTTCAGGTGTATCAATACCAATAATACGACAAGAACATTTAATATTTTGTTTTTTCCATCTAAAAATCAAAGTACATGTATCTCCATCATATACTTTTATAATTCTTACATATTTTTCAACTCCATCAAAAGAAAAAGTTTTAACTTCTTTTTTATCTAATTTTTTAAGATATCTTTTTGTTTTATAATATTTAACTAAATCTTTTATATGTTTAAACATTATATCTTTATCTGTTATAAATAAAATATATTTTATAATATTTAAAAAAAAATAAGTTTAATTATCAAAAAATACTTTATAATCATTATTATAACAATCTGTCATTTTACCATCAGATGTTAAACATTTTCTATCAAACCCAGATATTTCCAAACCACCATATTTTCTTGGTTTTAATATATTACAATTTTGACCGAATTGATTATCTGGATTACAACTATTTTTTGAATCACATGGAACAAGAGACATATCGTTATCTTTATGATATGATATACAATTTCCACTATCTTTATATTCGATATTAAATGAATTATTGAATTTAAAATTAGATTTAACATTTTCACATTTATCAAAAACTATTTTATTATTATTTATGTTTAAACATTTATCTCCTATTTTTATTTTTGTATATCCACTTGGAGTATAATATTCTGGTGGTATTGTTTTAAATTCTTTTAATGGATAACCTCTTTCATAATGATAAGAAAGAATATAATCTTTATTACTTAAAATATCTTTTATAATTTCTTCATCCATTATTAATGAAACTGGTTTATCTCGTAATTCATCATAGAAATTGAATAATGATAAATTAACAGAATTACCAAATAAAACATCACTTGTTCCTAATTGACCAATTATTTTTGTATAAACGATTGATTCAGAAAAATTAAATGTGTTTGTTCCATATTTACTAAGTGAAAAAAACATTATATTTTGAGCTTTTGCAGTTCTATTAAAATCTTCAAACTCACAAAAAAATACAATAATATATAATATATCTGTTCCATTAATAAGATATTTAAGACTAAATGTATTTCTTAAATAATTCATTCTATTTTTATTTATTTCATTAAAATAATTTACAAAATTTTTAACTAAATATAAATACTCTTCTTTTGTCATTGGAATATTTTTTAAATTATTATTGATAACTTGAGGGATATTTTTTTCACCGACTAATTTTTGTAAATCTTTTTCTTTTTCATTAAAAAAATCAGTATCTAATTTATCAATAAATAATGCACCAAAATTTTTTGTATCGACAATATTTGATGGTTTAACTGTTTGTAATTGAGAACTAACTTGATTACCCATATTATATAATATATAATAATAAAATTCACCTTGTTATAAAATAATATAAAAAATATATTTTTATATAATATATAAATATTCTTCTATTTATTTTATGGCGGCACAACAACAGTTAGTACTTAAAAAGTTTAATCCAAAAAATATTCCAAATGGTGCTGTTTGTGTATTTATTGGAAAACGTAAGTCTGGTAAAAGTTATACAATTAAAGATATATTATATCATAAAAGAGATATTCCTATTGGACAAATTATTTCTGGTTCAGAAAAAGTAAATCCATTCTTTAGTGATTTTTTTCCAAGTTCATTTATTGCCGATGAATATACAGATGAACTTTTAAATAAAGTATTTAAAAGACAAGAACAAATCAAACAAAAATCACAAATAATAAAAAAACAAAATATAGAAAATAAAAAAAGAGGATTACAATTACATAGAGAAATTGATTCTCGATTTTTAATTGTATTTGATGATTGTCTTCATGATAGTTCATGGAAAAAATCAAAACCGGTTAAACATATTTTTATGAATGGAAGACATTTTGATATATTTTTTATACTTGCAATGCAATATGTTATTGGTATTCCACCAAACCTTCGAGGAAATGTTGATTATGTTTTTATCTTTCGTGATTCATCTATTCAAAATAGAAAAAAAATATTTGATAACTTTGGTGGAGTTGTTGGAGATTTTCAATTATTTTCAAAATTAATGGATAGTTTAGATAAATATGAATGTCTTGTATTATGTAATGATGCTGATAAAATTGGATTTCAAGAGCAAGTAATGTATTATAAAGCAGGACCACCAAAAGATTTTAGATTATGTAATAATATCGTATGGAAAAAACACGAAGAAATAATGAGAATTAAAGATAAATATATGAAACCAGATATGAGTAAAATCATTAAACCAAAAAATTCATTAAATGTAAATATTATCAAACAATAATTTAAAAATGTATTATTATACATTTTTAATTCTACAAATAAAATTATCTTTGTTGTCCGTGATATGTTAAATAATTTGCAAAATTATTAAATTGTCTCTCTGCCATTTTATCTTGTTGATATGCTCTATGTCTTCTTAATTCTTCTGCTGCAAATTCTTCTTTTTGTCTCATTTCTTGTCTCATTAATTCTTGTGGATTCATTTCTGGAATAACTGCTCTTTTTCTTATTAATTTATCAACACTTGTTCCTCCTGTTAAGAATGAATCTTCTCTTACATTTTTCATATTTCCTTCAATAATTTCTCTATTTTGATATGCAATACGAACATCTGTGCAATCAAAAGTTTGACAATTACGACTATCTCCTCTTTTACTTAAATTAAATGAAGAAAAATCTTTAACTGTTTCAACACCTAATTCTCTAACATTACCCATTGACATTGCAGTTGCAGAAAGAGGGTCTTCTACAACAGCGATTTGTAATTTTTCTTGATTAACATCTTTTTTCATAAAATCACCAGCACCATCATCATATG
>Ga0255753_1001143_pt1 | contig 32634 bp, 32 predicted proteins | sample 041ome_10_FD_179953 | JGI IMG/M metagenome (GOLD analysis project Ga0255753, IMG submission 179953) | Coastal salt marsh microbial communities from the Groves Creek Marsh, Skidaway Island, Georgia - 041412US metaG (version 2) | ecosystem: Environmental > Aquatic > Marine > Intertidal zone > Salt... | reverse complement strand
AACTGGCCGCTCCGATGAAGGCAAAGTGGGGCGAAGTCGCCTTTGAGCCCACCAGCAACTTCGCCAGCGTTATCCTAAAGTGCCAGAGTCCCTGCCGTAAGAACATTGGTTTTGCCATAAAACCTCCTCCCTTTGTCAGATGCCCTAACCGCTCCGCCACCGCTACTAGCGAAGGCCTTGTCAGCAAAGGCGCTGTGGTCCCACTGTAGCGCAATTCAAAGCTGGGGTATGCTTGCGCGACGCGGGGAGATTTCTTATGGATCGAAGATACATAGATATTGAGGACGCAGACACCCTCGTGTTGAGGACAGATCAGGCCCCCAAACCGGGTCCCGATGAGATGTTGATCGAGGTTGACTTTGCCGGCATCAACCGGGCTGATGTCCTTCAGCGCATGGGCTTGTACCCGGTCCCCGAGGACGCGTCACCCATCATGGGCCTTGAGGTTGCGGGGACTGTTTGCGAAACCGGCGCCAACGTCAGCGCGTTCAAGCCGGGGGATCGCGTGTGCGCTCTGGTCCACGGAGGCGGATACGCCAGCCATGCCGTTGCCCGCGAAGATCACACCCTGCATCTGCCCGAGAATCTGACCACTAAAGAGGGCGCCGCATTGCCAGAAGCACTGCTGACGGTGTGGCACAACGTCTTTCACCTCGGGCAGCTCAAGCCCGGGGAGACGCTGCTCATTCACGGCGGCGGCAGCGGCATTGGCAGTATGGGAATACAAATGGCTCTCGCCCATGGGGCCAAGGTTATTTCGACAGCAGGCGGTCCGGAAAAATGCCAGCGGGTTAGGGATCTGGGTGCTGAATTTGTGAGCGATTATCGAGACGGTGACCTGCTCGAACAATTCACAGCCGCCGGCTACGGCGGGAAAGTCGATGTGATTCTGGATATCGCCGGGGGTGATTTCGTCCCCATCAATCTCGCGCTCGCGGCCCCGGATGCCCGTATTGTTTGCATTGGTGTCATGCGCGGCGCTCAGGCGACCGTCGACCTCTTTCAGATACTGATGAAACGCCTGACCGTGACGGGCAGCACGCTTCGGGGCATGGGCTCCGCGGGCAGGTCCGAAGGATTCAGAACGATTCGCGATACGGTTTTACCTTGGGTGAGGCAAAAGACGGTGGCCCCCATTATTGATAAGGTATGGCCGTTAGCAGACGCCATGGAGGCCCAGCAGACGATGCAAGGCGGATCACATTTCGGAAAATTGCTACTGGATTGCCGTGCGTGAAGCGAGGTCACACATGACTATCACGAAACGACCGCCGCTGATCGGCGCCTTAATTACTCTCCTTTTCTTTCTCACGGGTTGCCGGCTAGAGATCGTATCCGTACCAGGCGGTTATGTGTTCTCAGAGAGTGGCCAATTCGATTGCGATGGCGAATCAACAATCACCTGCGAGTGGGAAGTTAACAGTCTTGGCTTTAGCGAGGTATTCACTGCGGTTCCAGAGCCCGGCTATCGTTTTATAAGGTGGTCTCAATCCGGCAGTACCGTTTGTGGCGGTTCGGAGGAGGCATGCTCTTTGTCCATGGCCCAACTGCCATTCACGTTTCGTCGTAGTTTGCTGGCTTCCGACAGCGTTGCACGATTGACTCCGATTTTTGAGCGAACTAACGAGATTTTGAAATTTTCTGTGTCGGGCGTTCTGGGCGTCCTCGAAGGCGCCGTCATCGACACTGATACCAACAACCCTGACAACGGTTTCTTCTCTAATAATTCCATCGATTTAGCACAACCAATAGAAAATCCAGGCGCTGCAGGTGGGTATTTGAATGAAGCCGGAATCGGTGATACCGGCAATACCCAGGCTGACGGCGATTACGAGGACTACTACCGTGTCGAGGCGCTGGCAGGAGATGTCGTGAGCTTGTTCGCCGCAGAGTATGTTGAGGCCGATCTGGACTTATACCTGTACAACGAAGCAGGGGTAATCGCCGAATTCAGTAATGGAACAGGTGAAATCGAACAAGTGATCGTCCCCGAGGACGGTACCTGGTACATCAACCCTTCGCTGTATAGCGGGGCATCCAATTATCTGGTCACAATAGGCCGAAGCAGCGCGGTGCAATCGCAAAGCGAGATCATGCCCGGGGAAGTCATCGTACAGTACAAGGCAGAGACCGTATTCGATCCAAAAGTTTCAGCTGAGTCACAGGCTAATTTTCTTCAGAAGTATGCGATGCGCCAGATCGGAGGCGGCCTAGGAAGAGAGCGTTTGATTCGATCGACGGCCGCCACGCCTCTATCGGGTGGTACAAACTCGCACCAAATAAATACGAAACGACAAGCACTTTATTCTGCCGCAGCAAGGCGCTCATGGGACACCTATGTTCTTCTCAAAAAACTGCGCCGGGAAGCTCATGTACTGTTTGCGCAACCCAACTATAAGGTTCGCGCTGCCGCCACTACCAACGACCGATTTTTTAACTTTCTTTGGCATTACGACTTAATAAACGTACCGGCCGCTTGGGATTTCACCACTGGAAACAGTGACGTCGTGGTCGCTGTCGTCGACACGGGAATCATTCCGCAACATCCAGATATCGAAGGGCAGCTCATAGATGGCTATGACTTTATTTCAGATCCCGCGATGTCTGGCGACGGGGATGGTATTGACCCTGACCCAACGGATATCGGCGAGGGCAGCAGCGCCTTTCGCTCAGGAGATTTTCACGGGCTCCATGTTTCTGGAACAATCGCGGCTAAAGGTAATAACACTATTGGTATCGTAGGTGTCGCCTATACGAGTCGGGTCATGCCGCTGCGCGCCCTTAATGCCGATGGGGAGGGCACCACTTACGACATTATTCAAGCCATCAAATACGCGGCTGGCTTGCCCAATGACACTAACACAGTTCCATCAAAGCCGGCGGACGTCATCAATCTGAGTCTTGGTGGGGGTGGCTATTCAAGCATTGAACAAAATATTTTTAATCAGGTCGCGCAGAAAGGCATTCTAACCGTTGCGGCAAGCGGAAATGAGGGCAGTAGCCGCGTTGGCTACCCTGCCGCCTACGACAATGTGTTTTCGGTAGGTGCCGTGGACGCAATCAACAAAGTAACAAGCTATTCTAATCAAGGGGACGACCTGTCGTTGGTGGCACCTGGCGGCAACACGAGTGCAGACGCTAACGGTGACGGACAACCCGATGGCGTTCTGAGTACCTATTATGATGATGGGCAGCCCGAGTACGTCTATCTACAAGGAACGTCGATGGCCACACCCCACGCCGCTGGCATATTTGCCTTAATGAAGTCGGTGAATCCCGCCTTAACATTCAACGATGTTCAGGCCCTGCTTGAGCAACAAATACTTACCGACGATTTGGGCGTAGAGGGCCCAGATGAAAAATACGGCTGGGGTATTATCAACGCGCAAAAATCGGTCATAGCCGCGCTTGAACAGATTGGGCAAGACGTCAGTACACCCGCAACACTCGGATTATCGACCAGAAGCTTGAGCTTTGGCAGCGCGCTAGACTCCGCTTCGATTGTCGTTAGCAACCTGGGTAAAGAGCCCTTAAGCGTCACCTCCGTTTACCCATCGGAGGATTGGATTACAGCTAGCCCCACTAACACCGACCAAGATGGCCTGGGCAGCTGGTCCATCAGTATTAATCGATTGGATCTGCCGGAGGGTAGCTATCAAGGGCGGATTACCGTGGAGTCAACGGCGGGCTCAGCATCGATTGCCGTTTCGATGCGAGTGTCAAGCAGTAGTGACGGCGATGTTGGAACAATCTATGTGCTATTTATTGATGCGGAATCACAGGAGTACGTAGATGAAACGCGCACCTCCTTCGCGGATGGCTATGCGTTCTTGCTCCCTAGACTCCCCCAAGGCAATTATGAGGTTTGGGCCGGCACTGACACAGACAACGACTTTATTATTTGTGATCAAGGAGAAACCTGCGGCGCATGGCAGACAGTGGACTCGCCGTCCGTTTTGCGGCTCAATGCAGACCGAACGGACATAGACTTTACCAGTGACTATCAACTCAAACTCCCGGAATTCACCACGAGTTCACTCAAGCCAATAGTCGAAAAAAGGGCGATCAGGCGAGCGAGGCCAAATTGATGAGCCGAGCGCTGCAACTGAAGCGAGTAGCAGTATGGGCGATCCTGCTGGTCACCTGTTTCACAGCTCAAGCTCAGTCGGACATTAGCGGACTCAATATCAAGTCCCATCTGGGGGACCTCAATTCGATTGTAGAACGCCGCGTCCTGCGTATCTTGACGGTCTACGGCCCGGGCCGCTACTACCTCGATGAGGGCGCAAAGGGTGTCACCGCAGAATACGCCAAGCGGTTGGGTACCGTTATTAACGACACCTTTGATACCGGCCACTTGAAAATAATGGTGGTCGTGATTCCCGTCGCGAGGGATGAACTCTTCCAAGCATTGGTCGAAGGCCGGGGCGACGTCGTTATAGCGGGTACGACCATTACAGAAGCTCGCCGAGAAAATGTTGACTTCACCAATCCAGTCAGCAAACCCCTGAAAGAGATTGTGGTAACCGGTCCCTCCGGCCAGGGCCTGCGGACGCTCACCGATTTTTCAGGGAAAACGGTTTATTTACGCCCTTCCTCCAGCTACGCCGACAGCGTCAATCGTCTCAACGAAAAGTTTGCAGCCCGCAACCAGCCAGCCATAGCCATCGAGCCAATGTCAGAGCTTTTGGAAGATGAAGACTTGATAGAAATGGTCAACGCCGGCCTACTCCCCTGGGCTATCGTCGACAGCTACAAGCCCATTATGTGGAAGGACGTGTTCACCCGGTTGACTGTTCGGAATGACCTTGTTTTCAGGGAGGGGGCTCGGCTCGCCTGGGCAGTGCGCCAGGACAACCCACAGCTTAAGAACTTTCTCAACGACTTCTTAAAAGAAAGCAAAGAAGGCACTCTTTTTGGCAATATTGTACGCAACCGCTATGTCCGAGATTTCGACTGGGCGAGTAACGCAACCGACTCAGGCGAACTCAAAAAATATCGCGCCTTGGAGCGCTACTTTCGGGAGCATGGAGAGACCTATGGGATAGAGCCGGCGCTGTTGGCAGCGCAAGGCTTTCAAGAATCCCGGCTAGATCAAAGTGTGCGCAGTCGTGCCGGCGCTATCGGGGTCATGCAGTTATTACCAAGCACCGCACAAGATAAAAATGTCGATATACCGAATATTGAAGAGGTAGAACCCAACATCGAAGCTGGCGCTAAATACATGGCATTTCTCAAGGACCGCTACTTCAGCGGGCCAGGGCTGGATGCCCTTAATGGATCGCTGCTGGCATTAGCCGCCTACAATGCGGGTCCGGCAAAAATCAGGCGGCTGCGAAAAGAAGCCGGTGAACGTGGCTACAACCCGAATCGCTGGTTTGATCACGTGGAGGTTATTGCCGCAGAGCAAATTGGACGAGAAACCGTTCAATACGTCTCCAATATCTTTAAATACTATCTGTCTTATAAGCTGATCGATCAGCAGAGCAAACGAAGAGACGAAGCTCGCGAGAAAGCCGGAGTAAGGTGACACCAGCCTGCCGGTGCGCAACGCAACCTAGAACATATAACTCAAGGAAGCCGTGACACCATTGAATCGCATATCAAAGCGATTAAAGCCTTTTTCCAGCGCCTCCTCCACGTCGGCCTCTACATGCTGAAAACCTGCCGCAAGCCCCAGTCGCTCGGTTATCTGGTATTGAACGCGCACATTGCCATAAAAAAAGTCCCCGCTGTAACGATCGACGTCAGCGGATAACCAACCCAAGGTGCCGTGAATCGACCATTTTGGGTTAAAGGCATAGAAACCTGTCGTCCGCAGATTGGGCACTGGCGCGGTTAAAGTCGCCCTGCTTTGACTCTCTTTACCTCGGGCTAGTTCTTGGCCGTCGAGGGTCAGCGTGTTGGTCAATGTGAGCGATGCATCGAAGACATGGAGCCCTGCGCCCACCTGCCACTCCATGTGCTCATTGCCCCGCAAGGTATACATGACATCGGCCAAGTAGGTATCCATGGTGAAGTAAAGGTCAATTTCAGATCCGGCGGTAAAATCGCGCCCTTCAAAATTGAAGTCCTGTTCTGCGGCAAATTGATTCCCGGTATTAAAGCGGTAGGCGCCGACAGATGCCGACCATTTGTCGTTAAAGCGGTGGCGGTACTCGAGAAGCCAGCTCGTATACTCTTTATCAGAGCCTAAGTTGTCGAGCTTTACGGAGCGCGGCTCGAAATCTCTGCGTTGCGCAATGACGTTACCCGTGCCATCTTGAACAAAGGCACCGAAGAACACCATATTGTCATAGGTTAAGTAGGGGCTTATTCCGCGCGCGTCCTCCGCGAAAACGCCTGAGCTCATGATGACAAAACTTGATGCCAGTAGAATACAGCCGGAATGGGTTGTTGTGCTTTCCATAGAGGGTCAATCTACACCGATTCCAGCCGCACTTCATCCTCCAACCAACGAAGCCGCCCGGTGCTCACCCAGCGCCGGCGGACTCCTGGCGTGGGGGAGAGATAAAACAGATCGCCATTAGTTCCGGTCAGCACGGCACCGACGCCGAGATGTCGGGCAATTCGCCCGTTTGCCGCCATGTGCGGAGGCTCGCCATGGACGGGGATAACCAGTTTGGGCTGGAGAAATCGGTAAAGGTCTTGCAGCTCATCCTCACAGGGGTGGCCAGACGCATGTAGCGTAGCGCTCGCGTCGTCCGCATGCAGCACGTGAATACCGCGACCTTTAAATTGCTCCACCAGCCGACTAACGGATTGATCATTGCCGGGAATCGTTTTCGCACTGAAAATGACTGTGTCTCCCTCGTCGAGGCAGAGTTTTGGATGGCTATCTGTGGCAAGGCGATGAAGCGCCGAGCCGACCTCGCCCTGACTGCCCGTTGCCAAGGCGAGAATTTCAGCTTTAGGCAGGTAATCCAGGTGGTTAGGATCGATGGGTTTAAAGTCATCAGAGAGTAAGTCTGTGGCGACGGCACTGCGATACATATTATCAAGGGATCGGCCGAGCAGACCCACCCGCCGCCCAGTGGCGTGACCCAACCGAAGCACCGTTTGTAACCGAGCGACATTGCTCGCAAAACACCCAATGACCACCTTGCCCGTCAATGGCGCTACGACCTTTAGTAAACCATCAGCAACGTCGCCCTCAGAAGGTGATCTGCCCGGCTTTAGAGCATTGGTGGAATCGCAAATGATCGCGTCGGGGGACTTAAGACCCTTGCCCTCCCAGTCGGTGGGCTTCCAGGCTTGGCCCACCACCGGTCGCTGATCGATCTTCCAGTCTGCTGTATGAATGATATGGCTATTGGCTGTACGAATCGACAGCGCGCAGGTCTCAGGAGTCGAGTGGGTTAAAGGCAGCCACTCAACATCAAATACGCCGATCTGCACACGCGAAGTGGGCGTGACCTCAATGAGCGGACTCGGTACCTCACCGCCGCGCCAACCAACTTTTCGTCGGAGCACGTTTGCGGTGAATGGCGTGGTATAGACAGGACAACGGAATTTGGGCCAGAGGTAGGGCACTGCGCCAAGATGGTCCTCGTGGGCATGGGTAAGAATCAAACCATCTATTTGCTCACAGCGCTCGGCAATAAAGTCGGGGTTGGCCATTTGAATACTAGCCCCGCCAGCACGCCCCCGCCCGTCATGCTCAAACGTGATGCCACAATCGACGATAAGCCAGCGACCATTGTGGCCGTAGAGGTTGAGGTTCATGCCTATTTCACCGCAACCTCCCAGTGGCAGAAACCAGGTGGCCTCAGGCCCCGGGCCACCACTTACCATGCATAGCCAATGCGAAAGTTGTACTTTTGATCGACCTCGGTATCAAGCGATGCGTCGTAATCGACGGTAATTTCCGCCGCGGCTTGAAAACCAAACACCAAGGGGAATGACAGCCCCGCCGTGGTCTTTAACAGCAGCTGATCTGAGCCGCTGACACCAAGAATGCCAATGTGGCGCAAGTACAGTTTGGAATCCCCACCCAAAATAGAGCTCTCACCAGTCAGGTTCCAATTCACAGCACCGTAACTCTCATTCAGATTGTCGCAGCTGATCGCTTGAACGACACCACGCTGCTCGCAGCCCTCAGGTGCAATGTAGTCGGTCTGCACATAGGCAGCCCCAAGCTCGCCATCCAGCGTAAGGTAAGATTTTGCGACCAGCTTTCGCCCAAAGTAGGGTCCCACATAGGTTCTCAGATCGATGGCCGCAAGCGCGTCGGCTTCGACGGCCACATTCGCCCCCACATAATTGCGACTGTCCGCGAGAAAGTAATCGTACTTGCCCAAAAGCTTCCAGTTATCGGCGGTATCGATCCACTGTCGGTTCTGGGGTCCTTCTGGCGCGGAGGCGTCATAATCTGCATTGGCACTCGAATCCTTGTCAATGCGCCCGTTGACGGTATAGCGATCCCGCGTGCTTCGAGCCACTGAGTTAACGGCAACGTCAAGCTCATCGGTTTCCGTATTGCCGCGATTTACCACTAACGCAGCACTGGTATCACCGGTCCAGTGGTATCCCTCTCCGCGCTCCCATGCGCGAGGATTCATCATGGCTATATCGCCCAGAGTACCGACTTCATCACTGCTGGTGACTTGCCCCGACGACACAACCAAGCTGTCAAGGCTCTTGGTAGTCCCGTCTTTAAGCAACACCTCTGTTGGCTGCAACCACTCAAAGCTCACCACAAACTCGATGCCAATTTCGAGGTCCTCCTCATCGAACTGGGTCGCGAGGTAGAGCTTGTCGTCCCGAATATCGACGACCGTGCCAACAATCGAGGAGCCGTCGGAAAGCTGAACCATCGCCCTTGTCATAGGGTCCGCAGTCAAGGTGGCATCAACCGCTCGCGCAGCGGGCGATATGACCACGAGACTCAAGAAAAAGAGCGGCCCGAGCAGGCGCAACATGGATAGAAGAGGTAAACTCATAGCACTGTTTCCCAATCTTGTTCGAAGGTGGCGAGACTACGCCATCGGGCGTCGAATTTACATGAGCGGGCGGGCAATCGTCAGCAATTGATAGTAATAGTACCTATGTCTACTACCGTATTTGATTATGACCTGTTGGTAATTGGTGCAGGCTCCGGGGGCGTCAGGGCGGCGCGAACCGCGGCATCTCTCGGTGCTCGCGTTGCAATCGTCGAAGATCGCTATATGGGTGGCACCTGCGTCAACGTAGGCTGTGTTCCTAAAAAGCTTTATGTGTATGCCAGTGAGTTCGGAAAGGGTTTTGTAGATGCCGGTGGCTTTGGCTGGGAAATCACAGAACCCGCCTTTGACTGGGCGATCCTAAGAGACAACAAGAAAACCGAAATATCTCGGCTCAATGCTATTTATCAACGGCTACTTGAAACCGCAGGAGCGACCGTTATTGACGGTCGCGCCCATATTCATGATCGACACAGCATAGAAGTCAATGGCGCACAGATAACCGCTGAAAAAGTCTTGCTGGCCACTGGAACCTGGCCGTATATCCCGGCATTCCCGGGTAGTGAATACGCCCTCACCTCAAATGAGATTTTTGATTTGCCCGAGTTTCCCCAGCGATTGCTGATCATCGGAGGAGGGTATATCGCGACCGAATTTGCGGGTATTTTTAATGGCCTGGGCTCAAAGGTAACCCAAATCTATCGCGGTGATTTATTCATGCGAGGCTTCGACGAGGATGTGCGAACTTTCCTCGCCGCAGAGATACGCAAAACCGGGGTAGACCTGCGCTTTAATGCCAATCCCCAAGCCATTGAGATCGGGGATCAGGGGTATCACGTAACGCTGGATAATGGGTCAACCCTCGAGGTCGACTCGATCCTGTGTGCAACCGGACGACGGCCCAACATCCATGATCTCAATCTTGAAGAAACGGATATCCAATACACCCCCCAGGGGTTTATTGCCGTCGATGAGCGGTTTCAAACATCCGAGTCTTGGTTGTATGCCCTCGGCGATCTCACAGGCGGCCCCCAGCTCACCCCCGTAGCGCTGGCTCAAGGCACCGCTTTTGCCCATCAACACTACGGCAACGGCGGGGACGCTCCTGGGCTTGAGTATGTGCCGACTGCCGTATTTAGTCAGCCAAATGTCGGCACGGTTGGCTATACCGAAGAGCAGGCCGAGCAGCTGTTTGGCGAGCTCCGCATTTTCCAGTCCGATTTCAGACCCATGAAACACACCCTGAGCGGGCGCGACGAACGCTCTCTGATGAAGCTCATTGTCGAAGCAGCAAGCGACCGGGTGGTCGGGTTACACATGGTGGGGCCAGACGCCGGTGAAATCGTGCAGGGTATGGCAATTGCCATCCAGATGGGGGCGACCAAGGCGGATTTTGATCAAACGATTGGAATTCACCCTACTGCAGCCGAGGAGTTCGTTACGTTACGGGAGCCGGTTCGTTAATGTTGACCGAGCCCTGGGCCTGGGCTGCACTGCTTGTTGCGGGACTGATTGGCGGCGCCATCAATGTCATTGCGGGTGGCGGCTCTATTATTACGGTCCCCATGATGATCTTTCTTGGCGTGCCGGGACCCATCGCCAACGGCACCAACAGAATTGCGATCCTCGCGCAGAACATCGCCGCGATTTCCACCTTTAAACGCCACAAGCGCTATGACTACAAGCTGGCGATATCACTCTCTTGCTGTGCGCTGCCCGGCGCACTGCTCGGCGCCTGGGTTGGCACCAACCTGGGTGGCGAGCGGTTTAATCAGATTCTGGCCGTCATTATGGTCGGCGTACTGATTTACATGCAATTTGGCCAAGCAGGCAGCCAACCGGCAACGCAGGAGCCCAAGCGAATGGTCTTGGGCCATGCTCTGATGGTGCTCGCTGGGTTTTGGGGTGGATTTATTCAAATTGGTATGGGCTTCATCCTCATGCCCATCCTCAATCGGGTCATGGGCTTAGACCTGGTCAGCACCAATCTTTACAAGGTCTTTATTGTCGCGGTGTATACGGTTGGTGCCCTCGCGGTCTTTGCAGTGGCGGGCGAGGTGTTCTGGCTCATAGGATGTGTACTCGCTGTCGGTAATTCACTCGGCGGCTACTTGGGTGCTAAGCTGACGCTCACGCATGGAGACGCACTAATTCGACGGATGCTCACGGTTGCTATCACAGCGATGGTGATCAAGCTATTATTTTTCAGCTGACCGCCACTTGGGGCGAATTAGCGAAAAAACAGTGTGAGCGGAGGCCAAAAATGAGACTGTTTTCGGGATCGGTATCCCTCTGGGTTACAACAAGCTTGCTGCTATGTTTTTTAACAAGCTGCTCAAGCTTGCAAGTCGATACGACCGACAGCACCGCGTTCAAACAAGGTAACTATCGAACTTACTCCTGGCTTGGTGCGGCTATTGAAAATACCGCTGGCTCCACCGACCCTTTGTATACCTTGGATCCCACATTACGCGCCGCGGTTGACAGCAAGTTAGCCGCTAAGGGCTATGAGCGGGTGGAATCGGGGGGCGACTTTATCATCGACTATCAGTTCAAAGATGCACTGGTGAGCGGCTCCTTAAGTTCCACCGCGTCAATCGCTGACAACCGGTATCCAACGCCCACTAATGACGCGGTCATTAACCGTCGCGCGGATCAAGCCTTGGTCGACAATGCCTATGCATTAAGCGGGCCCAAGGAGGTGAATAGCATCCTGCTTCGGTTCTCGGATGGCGACACCCTGACCATGGTATGGGCCGCTGGGATGAGTAAAGTCGTCGACAAACTTTACTTCGACGCAAAAGAAATGGAAAAAACCATTAATACCTCAGTCAACCGTGCACTGGCGCGCTTGCCGGCAGCTAACTGAGGCTCTCTTTCTAACCGAGATTCGCTTTACGGCATCGACACTTCGAGTCCCCAGGGAGGGGGATGCCCGGCCATACCCGTGAACAGGTTCTCTAAAGCACGCTCAACCATCGCCTGACGAGTTGCCGCCGTTGCGCTGCCCAGATGCGGAGTGAGCACAACGTTTTTGAGATGTGCCAGGGGGCTGTGTTGAGGTAGGGGCTCCTCGGCAAAGACATCAAGCCCAGCGCGCAGTCGCCCGGACGACAGCTCCGAAATTAATGCGCTTTCGTCCACAATAGCGCCACGTGCGGTATTAATAAGTATGGCACCATCTTCCATGGACGCGAGCCTTTGGGCGTTCACCAAATGGTAGGTTTCGGGGGTGGCCGCCGTGTGAACGGTCACGATATCGGCTGCGGAAAACAGCGTATCAAGCTCCACCAGCTCAACTCCCTCCACCTCGCGCGGCGTTCTGTTCCACCCCAGCACGCGACTTCCGAAACCGCGAAGCCTTCTGGCAACGGCCTGCCCGATGGGCCCCAATCCGACAACGCCCACGGTAGCGCGGCTTAAGTCTGTGCCCAGAAAAAAACCGGTCGACCAACCCGCCTGCCATCCCCCGCTACGAATTAACTGGTCGGCCTCGGGCACGCGTCGGGTGACGGCCAGCATAAGTGCAAGCGCCATATCCGCCGTACTATCGACCAAGACATCGGGGGTGTAGCCCACGGGGATACCACGTTTAGCCGCATAGCTAACATCGATGTGATCAACCCCTACCGAGATCGTCGAAATCATTTTTAACCCCGGGGCTGATTCAATGACGCCTCGGGTGACGGGCGTACCCACGGAGCAGAGAAGCCCTCGCGCGGGGGCGATCCATTCTTTGAGTACATCTTCCGGAATTTGCGACGACTCGCGCCACACCCGCAAATCGAACTTCGCTGCCAGGACGTCCAATACGTCATCGGTCAAAGGGACTGTCACCACCACCAGTTCAGACAAAAAAACTCCTCGCCATTTGCGCTTGATAACCGAGCTTTGTCAGTCCCGGCAGAACATCAAAGCATCCATGCTTCTACCGCCGACAAACCTTAGGCACCTGTATCCGAAGGCATCAGTCCGTCAGGCTTACGATAGCGCTTTGCGGCCGTACGTGACCAAAGCAGCAGACCCATGACCGGTAACGCCACGAAAAGCCAAGCGAGTGCGTAGTTGCTCATCGCCAAAACGGCCCCGGTGATAAGAGGCCCTGCCACACGGCCGATGGAGGCGGTCAAGGCCGTCGCGCCCATCATACGCCCCCGCTCAGACGGAATAACGACGCTGCTCGCAATGGTATTGAGCACAGGCAAACAGCAGGTTGCTCCCGTAAAAGCGGTAAATACGACGAGCGCTCTTGATAACTCACCATGAACGAATAGCGTCGCAACAAGGCTGCTAACAAACACGAAAGCACCCGCACCCAGGACATTGAGCAGCCCAAACCGACGCGTAAGCCAGTCTATGGATGCGCCCTGAATCACAATCATGGCCACCCCAACTAGCCCAAATAGAATACCGATTTCTCGAGGGCCCCAGTTCTGAAAAGCCGCTAACCAGAGGGGGCTCAAATAAATAGCCGAGCTAACGGCTGCTGTATGCAGGGCGTATTGAGAAACCAGTAGCATCGCGTGTCGCTCGCGCAAAAATGATATCAACCCCTTTTTTGGACTGCTTTTCCCCGCGGTCGCGCTAGCCAGGGTTCTCGGCGCCTCAGATGGCAACAAAACGCCTGCCAACAAAACAGAAAAAAAGGACATGGCCGCGGCGAAAATTCCGGGGAGGAAAAAAGAGTCGCCCGGACCCGCTAACAGACCACCGATAACAGGCCCGAGAATCAGGCCAAGACCAAAGGCCGTGCCCACAAGGCCCATCGCCTTTGCCCGGCGTTCGGGCGCGCTGACATCGGCCATAAGCGCCGAAGCGACGGGCAGACTCCCCGCCATTAACCCGCCAAAACCCCGCGCCGCGTACAGCATCCAAAGCTCCGTGGCGGCGCCCAAGAGTAAATACGAGAGTGCACCGCCAAAAAGGCAAATCATCAGAACGCGCTTCCTGCCGATACGATCAGATAGCGCACCCCAGAAGGGTCCTACGATGCCCGCCCCCAAGCTGTAAATCGCGATGACCAGTGCCACATCAATTTCATTGCCCCCAAGGAGAGGGGACATAAAGGGTAAGATGGGAATAAGAATGCCAAAGCCCACCAGGTCCACCACAATCACCGTGAACACCAACCACTCGGCTGGGAAACTCCAGCGAGCCTGCGTCACGACTCAGTCCAGCGCCTGGTCTCTGGCAGATCTATGGAAAATAAATCCAACGCTCTTGAAATACTTTGGGTGACAAGCTCATCGACAGTTTCCGGCTTGGTGTAAAACGCGGGAGCAGGGGGCGCGATGATCGCGCCCATTTCGGTAGCCGCCACCATATTTCGCAGATGCCCCAAATGTAACGGCGTTTCCCTTACCATCAAGACAAGTCGTCGACGCTCCTTAAGCGCCACGTCAGCGGCGCGCGTCAACAAGGTCGAGGTAACACCCGAGACGATCTCTCCGAGAGTGCGAATAGAACACGGCGCAACCAGCATGCCCAGATTTTGAAATGACCCGCTGGCAATCGATGCGCCAACATTCTTAATGGGATGCCAATAGTCAGCGAGGCCCCGAATATCATCGATAGAGCAATCCAACTCGTGATGAACCGTCAGCTCCGCTGAGCGCGACATCACGAGGTGGGTTTCAATGGGAAGAGGCGCCAGAAGCTCGAGCGCCCTGACACCAAACTGGACCCCGGAGGCTCCGCTAATACCAATAATTAATCGTTCCACCGGCTAAGTGTAACGCTTCAGAACTCCATTCGGATACCGAGATTAAATGAGCGCCCGGACTCGGGCGCGTACTCCCTGAGAAACGACGTGCTCAGCCGGATTTCCTCATCGGTGAGATTCCTAATCACCGCGGACAGGGTGATAAAGGCCTCACTGAGCTGGATATACCACTCACCCCCGATATCCCATCGAGTCCAACCGTCCGTGGGCTCCTCGTTTTCTCCAGAACGGTCTTGGCTATCAGCCGCTGTCAGGCGCGCGGAGTAGCGGGCCGCTGGCTGTTCCCAGATGACGCCAACAGCGCCGGACAGTGGTGGTAGCCTAGGCACATCGCTTCCGTTGGCCAGCTCCCCTCGAGTGATATCCACCTCAGCCTCGAGAAGGACCCGGCCTCGCCGTGTCTCCCACAGCTGCCAGTCGCCATCCACCTCAAACCCCATGAATTCTGCTGCTCCTTGGTCGTATTGTCGCACCGGCGTTTCTTCCACCTCACCGCCGGTATTGCTCAGGTTAATGTAATTATCAAAGTCGCTGTAATAGGCGGCGATGCGCAGCGACTGAGTGTCGTTATGCAAAGAAAGCCCGAGATCGATGTTGACGCTTTTCTCGGTGTTCAAGTTCACCTGCCCCAACTCAATTGCCGCGGTTGCCGCGTGGGTAATCCAGGTTGATGGCCCGGCGTTGCCAAAGTTGGAATACAGCTCTTCAACACTGGGGGCTCGCTCGGCGCGCGACAACGAGGCGGACACATGCCAGGCGTCGGTAAATTCGTAAAGCCCACCCAGAGAAGCCGACAGGGTCTTAAAATCTCTTGCGGGGGCCATCGCGGATTGGGGCGTTAATTCATCCCAATCAAAGCGCACGCCACCCTCGATCTGTAGCGCCCCCATGTGCCAATCCTCCACTAGGAACAGGCCTGCTCGGGAAATATCGGTAGGCAGGACAAACGCCTCTTCGCCTACTGCGCTGAACTCGGTTTCACTGACCTGCAAACCCACTACACCATGCAATTCACCGATCGGCGCGTGCACCAGCTCGACACGCCCCTCGATCGAATCACTGGCGTATACGGTGCCTATTTCAACCCCTTCGAGCTCGGTATGCTCGTACTCGGTTAGGGATACGAAACCCGCCAGTTTTTGCACACCCGGCAGCGGCTCATCAAGCTGAAGTCGCGCGTCGTAGCGCGTTTGAACCATATCGAGCCGGATTGTCTCCTCCTCTTCGGCGTGATCGCCGTTATGGCCTTCGTCATGGTCCTTATCGAAGCCTTCACCGTGCTCTTCATGTCCATGGTGGCCGTGACTGCCCTCTGGAAGCCCGTATTCATTCTCTTGTCGATTCACCGACAGCCCAAAAAATCCGCCAGGGAAATGAAGTGCCGCACCCAAAGTACCCGCCTTCGCCTCGGTATCTGTATTGGGCAGAACATCAGCGCCATCACTGCCGGCGCCATCGGCAACCTCCAGGCTATCGGTATCCCTGAAAAGAGCATCGGCGTGCAGCGCTAATGGACCCAAGGTCGTGTCTATACGAAAGGTGCCATTGTTACCCCGGCTGGCACCGGTGTAGCGGTAATCAACACCAATGCGTGTCTGTTCGGGCATCGACGTGGGAATTCTATTATCCAGTACATTAATGACACCGCCGATAGCCCCGCCGCCATAAAGCAGCGTGGCCGGACCTCGCAAGACCTCAATGCTGTCCGCAAGGAGTGGTTCAACAGCGACCGCGTGGTCAGCACTCAACGAGGAGACATCGGCGCTTCGCGTACCGTTCTGCAGAGTGGTCACGCGGGGGCCCGAAAGGCCGCGAATCACGGGTTGGCCCACGCCAGGACCAAAGCTGGCATTGTGCACGCCAGGCAGGGCTTCCAATGTACCGCCAATAGTGGCGGCGGCCGCTCGCGCCAGCTCATCGCCGGTCAGCACTGTTACTGGCAGGCTCGTTTCAGTCGCCGTTTGATGAATGGGCAGCGTGACAAGCACATGTTCCATATGCGCTTCATCGGCAGTGACCGACGAGGTGACTAATATCGTGCCCGCAAGACCACGACGAAGGGTACGTATCATACGCACTGTTAAATTCTCCTGAGTAAATGGGGATTCAGACCAAAGGCCTGACGTGGCTGTTCAGGAGAAAATAGGGGGGTCGCGGTTGCCGAAAAGACGAACAGCACTGCTCAGGACATCCCGGGACAACGGTTGTGTTCTTGTATAACCGACCGCGGGCATCTCCCCCTGAAGGTGGGATGAGGGGAGAGGGATATCGGCTGCGTGCAAGCAAACCTGACAGGCCTCAGTGTCGGCAACACGGTGCCAATGATCGGCAGCAACGAGCTGCAGGGAGACTAACGAGAAAACCAGAGCGGCGGTTAACCACCGGGTTCTTAACTTGCCAGTGCGCAGGGAGGAGGCAAAAACCATTAGCCGGCCTGGGCCTTCATGTGCTCAAGCATCGCCATCATTTGCTGATGGACTTTATTGACGGCCTTGAGAGGGCGGATCATGACTTTAAATTCGATAATCTGATCCTGTTTCGCAGTAATCATGTCGACACCGTTAATGGCGATATCGTCCATGGTGCATTCGAATTCGAGAATACCAACATCGCCCTGAATGACCTCTCGCACATAGCGAAAGTCGGTATTAAACACCTGATGGGCCGCTGACAGATAGGCGAAAGAAATCTCCCTGCCTCGCTGGGGCGTGTGCACCACAGGGGACCAGAAAACGCACTCCTCATGCAAAAGATCCCAAAGCCCTTGGGTCGTGGTCGTACCCTGGGACATCACAGCGTGCCAGCGATCAAAAACAGATGACGTGTCGTTCATGGGGCGAGAGTAGCAGAATTGGCAAGAAACCGTGAGGGGATGTTAGCCTCTGAAGAGAAGTAATCGAATTGGGAGGAGGCGATCCCATGGGACTCACTGCATTCATACCCGCCGCATTGACCTTGGGTATTGGCGTAGCTGCTCTTGTCACCTTCAAAGTGTTATCCGATAGGCGCGACAGTAGTGACAGTCGCCTGCTTGTTTACCAGCTGTTGATATGGGTTGGCAGCCTCATCCTGCTTATTGCCGTGATTGTCGCCTTGCCGCTGGAAAACAGCATCAGGGGGCAGATTTTAAGCCTCGTTGGTGTTGTCCTAACGGCGATTATTGCCCTGTCATCAACTACCTTTGTCGCCAACGCCATGGCCGGGATCATGCTGCAGGCTACAAAACCTTTTCGGCCGGGTGATTTCATTTTGGTGAATGGCGTCTTCGGTCAAGTCACTCGGATTGCGCTGGTCAGTACACGGATCCAAACCGAGACCCGGGATTTTACCAATCTCCCCAATTTGCTCTTGGTCACTCACCCCATCACCGTGCAGCACCGAGAAGGAACCATTATTCAAGCCGACGTCTCGCTCGGCTACGATATTCATCACCGGGACGCGGAGCATCATCTCCTGAGTGCGGCCTCAAAAGCAGGCTTTTCCGATCCCTATGTCTTGGTGCTAGAGCTGCTTGATCACGCGGTCAGCTATCGCGTTGCGGGGTTTCTTAATGATGTAAAAAATCCGTTGAGCGCCCGCAGTGCGCTTCGCCGACACATGCTCGATGAGCTTCATCTCGCGAACGTCGAAATCACCTCGCCATCGGTCGTCGCCCAGCGCCAACAGCCAGGGGATACCCGAACGCTGGCTAAGCAAGTAGCACAACGCAATCTGAGTGGTCCTGCAGTCGCGCCGGAGGAAAAGATCTTTGACAGTGCCAATGCGGCAGCCAACCAGGAGCAACTCCGTCAGGAGATTAGAGCGGCCAAAGAAGCTATCAGCGAATCCCAAGAGCAAATCAAAAAACTGCAGGGGGACGATCGCGAGGACGCGTTGGTCACTCTTCGGGGGCTCGAACAAAAGCTTCGCTGGCTCGAAGCTGCCCGGGATGCCGGCAGCACAGATTAGGCTTATAGCCCGGTATTGAGCTCAAACTCCCGCAGGGCGATCTGACGCTGCTCGTAAGCTGCTTGCCCGCGGCGCTGATCGGCCGCGCCCAATCGTTGCCGCAGGCGGCGGGTGCGATAATGCTTCACAAGGCGCTCAAAACGAGAGGCTTCGAACTCCCCGGCCAGCAATGACTCAATGAGCGCGATATCAATGCCCAACCGATAGGCGATGCGGGTTGGCCGGATGCGATAGGCATGAAACTCTGCAACCAGTTCAATCTGACGCTCCACTGGAAGGTCGCAGAAACAACTGTAGCCATAGGGCGGGCAGGGGGTACGGGGATCGTCATCGCTCATGACCGTCTTATAGCAAGCTTTCACAAAAGTCCCAATAGGAAAGTCACGATACGGGTGAGATAATAGGTGCGCTTGGTTTGCGTTGTAGCAGGCTATTCATAACTGAGCGCCTTTACTCTAATACACTGACCGAAGAGGAAACACCGTTTGTCGCTGCCCGTGAAAACCCATCGCCGAACCAAGATCGTCGCGACAGTCGGCCCCGGATGCGATAGCGAAGATATGTTGGGCCGGCTTATTAACGCAGGCGTCGACGTTTTCCGGCTGAATTTTAGTCATGGCTCCATAGAGCATCATACCCAGGTCGCCGAGCGCATCAGGCGCCAGTCGAGACACGCGGGTCGCTATGTTGGCATTTTGGCAGATCTTCAGGGACCAAAGATCCGTATCAGCGGATTTGATGCAGGGGCGGTTCAACTCACCGCAGGAGATCCGTTCTGCCTAGATATAGCGCTGGACAGTGAACAAGGCGACAACCGACGAGTTGGCGTAGAGTATCAGGCGCTTCCCCAGCAGGTATTTGTTGACGATATCTTGTTGCTGGACGATGGCAAGCTGCGGCTTCGAGTGGATGATGTCACCGAAACCGCCGTGGACTGCACCGTGCTGGTGGGTGGCAAACTCTCCTCCCGAAAGGGCGTAAATAAGCTAGGCGGCGGGCTCGCCGCGCCTGCGCTCACCGAAAAGGACCGTGAAGATATCGCGGGAATGCAAACCATAGCGCCAGATTTTGTCGCCGTTTCGTTCGTGTCTAGCCATACCGATATTGATCTTGCCCGTGAGCTGCTGCGCGCGATCAGCGTTGAACCCGCCATTATCGCTAAGATAGAGCGGGCTGAGGTAGTGGCAGATAGCGATCTTCTTGACTCTATCATCCTGGCGTCAGACGGCATTATGGTGGCTCGGGGGGACCTCGGTGTGGAGGTTGGGGATGCACAGCTCATCGGGATACAAAAAGACCTGATTTCACGAACGAGAAAGCTTGATCGTCTGGTTATCACAGCGACCCAAATGATGGAGTCGATGATCAGTAACAGCATGCCCACCCGGGCCGAAGTGTTTGATGTGGCTAACGCCGTCCTCGATGGTACCGACGCCGTCATGTTGTCTGCAGAGACGGCGGTTGGGCGCTATCCCGTCGAGGTTGTCACCGCCATGGCCGACGCTGCCGTTGGCGCCGAGAGACACCCTGTCGCCCGTACCTCGCGATATCGCCTTGATCGCGAATTCTCGAGTGCTCAAGAAACTGTGGCACTCTCGGCCATGTACGGCGCCAATCACTTTCCAGGTGTCTGTGGATTGGCAGCACTCACAGAGCATGGAAACACGCCCACCATGATGTCTCGCCTATCCTCGGGTCTGCCAATATTCGGGCTAAGCCGTCAGCATCGGACGCTCCAAAAGCTATCTCTGTGTCGAGGGGTGATACCCCTCTACTTTGATGTGACCGCCTTTCAACCTGAGGACCTCGATGCCCGGATCCTCGAGTTCCTGCTAGATGGTGGCTATCTCAGACGCGGGGATTTTCTTTTACTCACCATGGGTAGCACCGCCGGCGAAGCCGGCAAAACTAATCAGATGAAAATTCTCACTGTTGAGTAATCAGGGCCCTAGGCCACCTCAATCACCCCCAAAATATTTTGCCAATTGGGGGGTTTTGTCACGATTTGAGTGCTACACTGCGGCCGTCAGTGGTTTTTGACAACGCTTTTTGCAGAGCGCTCGCAGTCTTCGGCCTACGGTTTTGTTCCAAACAGCGTGTAAGGGCCCACCAAAATGGCAGCAGCCGTCGAGTGGGTATTATTTGAGTAGAAAAGGTAAGTGCAATGTCCCAAGTTAATGGCACCGTAAAGTGGTTCAACGAGACCAAAGGTTACGGATTCATCGAGCAAGAAGGCGGTCCCGACGTATTTGTCCACTTTAGTGCAATCCAGGGTGATGGTTTCAAAACCCTTCAAGATGGTCAAAAAGTGCAGTTTACGGTGACCACCGGCCAAAAAGGTCCTCAAGCGGAAAACGTAGTTCCCGCCTAAGAACCTTCTGAGAAAACAAAAAAGGGCTTCGAAAGAAGCCCTTTTTTTAACTCAAAGCACGGTCATTCAGACTCAGACGCCTTCTTGAATTTCCTTCTGGCGTTTTTCCTCGCTGGCAATGTACTTCAGCCATTGCCCCGCCATGTCCTCTGAGCGCTCATCCTTTGCGACCTTTTCCGCCTGCCGAAAAGCTTTGCGGGCGCCGTTGTAATCGCCTAGGTTGAAGTACGCCATACCCGCCACCATGTGGGCTTGATCCGGGCGCTTGACGCCACCTTTTTTGATGCCCTTATTAACTGAATCAATGGCTTTCTGATGTTGATCGCCATCGAGGTAAACGCTACCCAGCCGGGCATAAAGCTCGCCTTCCTCAGAAAGGCTTGCAGCTTTTTCCATCATCGGGATCGACTTTGCCGTCTCCTGAGCTTGCCGCCAGGCACTACCCGCCAGCTCATAATTCTTGGACTTGTCTTCGACCAACTCGTCTTTAAAGCCCTGCTCCATCACCCGTGCTGCAGGATAGGGCACTTCCGCATTCAGATAGAGGTAGGACAGCTGAACCAGGTCAGAGCTTTTGTCCAGTAGCCCCTGTACATAGGCCGTTTCCATCATCGCCAGTTGGCGGGGCTCGTCCTTCAACTCACCATGCAAATGAGATGCCTGAACCCAGTACTGCTTATTCGGATAGTAGAACAGCAACAGGTTGAGTGTATCCAGGGCGCTCACGTAGTCCTCTTTATCGAAGTACAGAAAGCGCGCTAGGTTATACCACTGCTCCTTTGGCACCTTGCCGTCGGACTCGTACATATCGATGGCAATCTCAACGTTTTTCAGCGCCTTGTTAAAATCCTTGAGCTGATAGTAGCCTTGCGACAGCAGTACATAGGCGTTGGCGTTGGGCTTGTCGGTCATGTCAAACCACTTGAGCAACGCATTGATGCCCTGCTGCCATTGCTCCTGCACAAAATAAAGCTGGGCCACGGTGAAGCGGGTATTGATTTCCATCGCCAGCGGGATATCGGGCTGACTGATGACGAGATCATAGTTTCTCAAAGCACCGCGATAGTCCTCGACTGAATACCGAAGAAACGCGTAGAGGTTGTACACGTTGGCGAGCTCATAGCTGTTCAGCGCGCGCTTGCCTTCACCGGCGATCATGTCGTCCAACACTTTCTGTGCGGCGTTGTAGTCTTTTGCCTCTGCAAAAGCCTGCGCCTCGGCCAGCTTTTCATAAACCTTGTTACGAAGTGCCGGGGTGCGGCGGGTCTCTCGTTGTTTCTTCTCACCGGAGTCGCCCTGCGCGACCGCGTGGCCCACTAGCCCAGCGGCGGGAACCGCAGCGTCGACAACAACCAGTGCACCCGACACCACCACTGCCAGGGTAAGCGTGCTTACAACACGAGTAAACATCGTCCAAACCTCCCCAGGTTGCCTACTGCTCTAGCTCGTAGGTGAATTTATTCTGCACGCCAGCTACTTCGATGGGCTCGCCATCGACCACTCGCGGCTTGTACTTGAACTTCTCGGCCGCCTTCACAGAGGCGCTCTCAAAGATTCCCGAGGGCTGGCAATCAACGGCCTGAGGATCTCGGATAGAGCCGGTTTTGGTGACCGTGTACTCAACAATGCAATACCCAGAAATGCCCCGTGTTTGAGCGCGCCGCGGATAAATAGGCGCCACCTTGACGATAGGCAGGTACTCGCCGTCACCTGAAGACATACCAGAAGAGCTAAGCTTTAAGTTGATTCCGGTCGTCGGCGCAGTATTTGCGACATTCATATCGATATCGGTATCAAAGTCGATAGGCTCTAAATCCGGTGGCGGCTCTTCCGGGTCCTCCACCTTTTCGGGCTTCACCTCTTTCAGATTGGTTTCAATAACCTTATCCGGGACCACGATGTCAGCGATCTTGCGAGCCTTGGTGTCCTGCTGCTTGTAATCACGGTCCACCAATGCCTGCATCAAGTAAAACAAGCCGATGGCAACTGGCACAGCCAACAGGCCACCTACAATAACGCGTTGTAAACTACCCATTAACGTTATGCCTCGTCATCCGTGGAGATACAGGGTGGCGCTGTCAGCACAGGGCGTACCGTATCGATGAGCTCTTCAACCGCAAATGCCGGTGTTTCCCGATCCACCTGCACCACGATGTTGGCCTGTGGCGCCTCTTTTTTTGCCGCCTCGGCCGTTCGCAGTGCTTTGTCTAATGGCAATTTATTCTTGTTGTAGTAGATGTCACCGCGCTCATCCACTGCAAAAATAATGGTGCCTCGTTCACAGACCTCGGTCGTCGTTGCCTGAGGTTTAAAAATTTCTACGCCAGGCTCCTTAACAAAAGAGGACGTGACGATAAAGAAGATCAACATGATGAACACGACGTCCAACATGGGCGTCAAATCGATTTGGCTACCGTCTTGCTGGGAAGCCTGGCTGGGGCGGGTTGCCTGATCACGCATACTCATCGTCAGAACCTCACTTATCGCTGGCCCAGCTGACGGAACCAACGCCAGCCTCTCTGGCCGCGTCGGCTACATCCACGACGACACCAGCCTCAGCCCCTTTCTCGACCTTGATCGTCACCGGCGCTTCGGGATCTTCCGCCAACATTCGTTGAATATTGGCTCTCACCGCGCGAACATCCACTCGGCGATTCTCCATCCAGATCTGGTTGTCAGCAGCGACCTCTACCAGAACGCTTACCGAGTCGTTGGGGTCTGTCTGCTGATTGTCATCAGGGCGGTTGATTTCAACACCGGCCTCCTTGATAAAGGACGCGACGACGATGAAGAAAATGAGCATGATGAACACGACGTCCAGCATGGGAGTCAAATCGATTTCCGCGCCCCCGTCTTCTTGCTGTCTGGCTAGCTTGCGCATGAATGCTTATCCTCAAAACCCCCGATCAATGATCGGACGTCAACTGATCCTCTAGAAGCTGCTGCTCACGGCCTGCAACACGCTGGAGATAGGTGTTGGCAAACAAGCCGGAAAGCGCCGCCACCATACCGGCCATGGTAGGAATCGTCGATTTCTCGACACCGCCGGCCATTGACTTGGCGTCACCGCCCCCGGTAACCGCCATGACGTTGAACACTTCAATCATTCCGGTCACGGTGCCAAGCAACCCCAGCAGGGGGCACAGAGCAACGCAAGTCGCAATCACGTTCATGTTGTCATTGATCAGCTCACGGCTGGTGGAGAGCAATCGCATCCGGATCTGTTTGGCATTCCAGGAGCGCCGCTCACCGCGACCCTCCCAATCGGCGACAAACTGGGCGCGATCCGCCTTCCAGCTTGACGAAAAATACCAGAGCCGCTCAAAAATCAGTGTCCACATAAAGAACACCAACACGGCAATTAGCCATAACACATTCCCGCCTTTGTCCATAAAGGCGAAGATGGTTTCAAATATCCCAGGCATGCGTCCGTCCTCTCCAGCGTTGACCTAGCGCTTGTGCTCTCGCTCGGCATGCTCGGCAACAATGCCGGTAGCTTGCTCGTTAAGGACGTGAATGATGCGCTGGGCACGACCATTAACAATGGTGTGCAGCAAGACGGTAGGAATCGCAACCAAAAGACCCAGAACCGTTGTTACCAGTGCGCTTGAGATACCGCCGGCCATGGCCTTGGGATCGCCAGCACCGAAAATAGTAATCGCCTGGAAGGTAATGATCATACCGGTCACGGTACCCAGAAGACCCATCAGGGGGGCTACCGCCGCAATAATCTTCAACAGTGTCAAACCGGCTTCCAGCGTCGGTGTTTCACGAAGCACCCCTTCTGCCATTTTGAGCTCGAGGGTTTCGGGGTCCATATTGGGCGCATCCTCGTGAATCTTAAGCACACGACCCAGAGGGTTATTCGGGTTCGCTTTAGAGGACTTGAGCTGGGCGCTCACTTTTGCACCCACCGTCGTCAGTACGACTACACGGTAGATGGCAAGCAGGAACGCAAAGACACCGACTGCCGTGATTGCGTAACCCACATAGCCGCCCTGATGCCAGCGCTCGGCCAGCGTGGGGCTATCAATGATCGCCGCGAGGAAAGAGCCGCCGGTCGGTCCGGTCGGATCAATGCCAAACTGATGCAGCCCCGCGCTGGCACCCGCCAAATCAGCGCCCTGAGAACCGAAGGCTCCACCGGGCTGTCGGGGTAGCTCAGTGAGCTGGTTGTTGCTGAAAGAGAGGTAATTGCCATCGGTGTCAATGACGTTGAAAGCACCCACGCGGACTACGTCTCGCTGACTCAACTCACCCGAGGGCGTTGCCACTTCGGCAGAGAACCGAGAAATCGAACCCTGCTCTTTTACTTCGCGCAGTATTTCGTACCACACCCGCTCGATCTCAGCGACGCTTGGCAGGCGATCAGACCCACTCATTTTGGCGATAAGGTCCTTCAAGAACACTTCGCGCCCGGGATATTCCGCAGACACCATCGACACGTCCATCTGGGAAGCCAAATCACCAGTGGCAGCGGTCAAGTGACCGAACAGCTCGGAAAGCGTACCGAGGCGCTCCTTGAGCTGCTCTTGCTTTGCCGCAATCAACAGCTCGTTGTCTTCAAACTGCTTCTCAAGACGGGCAGAGCGTCGCTCTTCGTTGGCGCGCTCCTGCTCGGCACGCTTCAGTTCTGCTGCCTGATTGGCCTTGGCTTGGGTGAAACGCTGCTCCCGAGCCTTGTTCTCACTCGATGCGCGCGCCTGACCCTGCTTAACCAGCCCCAGGAGCTCATCCATATTTTGTGCTGCAACTTCCTGTGGCGTAGGACCGGCAGGCTCAGCGGCCGCGTCATCCTGTGCGTAAACACCCCAAGAGGCCAGTGTGGCCACTGCAGCCAGTGCTGAAGCTTTAAAAATCTGCGCTTTCATGATTAGTTGGCCTCCGGTGCCGCAACGGGCATGTTCAGCAGTTCAATAGTGGCTTGTTTCTTGGCAATGCGAACGCCCTTGCGAACCGCAGAGGCATAATCCCCTGCGGATAAGGCTTCCCAGCTCTGGGTGCTGGTGTTCCAGGCCCCAGTCTCTGCGCCATCCTTGGTCTGGTACACCAGGGATACGCGGCCAACCCGCAGAATATCCACCTCGCGGTCCACGCCGTTAACCGAAATTGTGTCGGGGTAGGACTCGATGCCGCGCCCGTACTGCAGCTCGATGGAATAGAGCTCCAGAACCTGTCGGAAGGCTTCGGCCGAGGTCACATCAGAACGATCCAGATTTGAGCGCACCGCCTCGATGTTGCCCAATCGCGTGTCGAGATCAAAGGGCATGTCGAGGTTAATAAACTGCTCAAGTCCATCGAGCATCCGACCTACCAGCGGGGGTATCTGCCGCTGAATAACCGCCGCCTCCGCAATGGATTCGTCGATATCCTTAATTCGACGCTCCTGATTCGCGATTTGCCGCTCCAGCCGGGCATTGTAAACCCGCAAACCGTCGACTTGCTTCATGACGGTTTTGTAGTCAGAGAGCAGATCCCGGGTCTCGTCGGCGAGCCGGTCGATCTTGGCCTGAGAGGTTTTGGCTTCAGCAGTCCGCTGCTTGCCCACGTCAAGGATATCGTCAATGGATGTGGCAGAAGACGAAGCGGCAACACCCAAGGTGCCACCAGCGACGCATGCCGCGAGCAGAACAGTTTTGAATCGATGGATGGTCATGGGTTAGGCACTTCCTCTTTATGGTCTCTGGCACCGAATTCCCGCTTAACTAGCGCGGCTCTGGTGCTGTTTGGCACATCATTCGGGGTATGTCGTTACTCTTCGCTGGAATTATCTTATAGCGACTCTTCTCAAGGGTGTGAGACTCTACATGAGGACCACAGCCGAAATCAATCAGGTTTCTCGTTTATTGCATACGCTCAGGCTTCGGATTCGGACTTTACCAACTCAACCACGCTAAAGTCATGGCTGTTGCGGTCTCCAGCCTCAACACGTTGCCGCGAAACCTCCCTCCACCCCGATAATAACGACAGATCGAAGAACGTGTCACCCTGAACATCACCGTGAACCTGTGTCACCACCGCCCGATTCGCAAACGGGAGGCTGAGTTTGTATATTTCCGCGCCTCCCACCACGCACAGCGCCCGGGCGCCATCTAACAGCGCCTGCTGGCTTGCTCGCTCTATCGCGGCTTCGATGTCCTGAAAGACCTCGACCCCCGGGGCACGCCAGTCAGGATCCCTGGTCAGGATGAGGTTTGTACGACCGGGAAGCGGCCTGCCCACCGAGTCAAAGGTTTTGCGGCCCATAAGCACCGGACAGCCCATCGTGGTGCGCTTGAAATGCTGCAGGTCGTCCGGCAAATCCCAGGGCAGGGCATTACCTCGCCCAATGACCCCATTTTCAGATACCGCCAACACTAGCTCTACGGGTAGCTCCCCAGCTTCGGTGACCGCCATCAAACAGCTACCGGCGCCGAAATATGGGCTTGGGGCTCGTAACCAAGCAATTCAAAATCCTCAAAACGGTACTCAAACAGACTGGCCGGTTGCCTCAAAATCTTGAGAACCGGCAATGCCGATGGAGTTCGCTCCAGCTGGCGCGCCACCTGCTCCTCATGGTTGCTGTAAATATGCGCATCTCCCAGCGTGATGACGACTTCACCCACGCCCAATCCGGACTGCTGAGCCAGCATATGAGTTAGCAGGGCGACGGACGCTATGTTGAAAGGCAGGCCTAGAAAAGTATCGCTGGAACGAATGAACAGCAGAGCCGACAAGGCACCGTTGGCGACGTAGAACTGATACAGAAGGTGGCAGGGCGGTAGGGCCATCCTGCCGGCCTCGGCATTCGCCTGGGGTGACTGGGTTTCATCGGGCAAATACTCCACATTCCAGCCATGAAACAAAATGCGGCGGCTTTCTGGCCGGTGCTTCAAGCAATCAAGCACATAGGCAATTTGGTCAATGGCCTCACCGTCTCGCGTCGGCCAGCGCCGCCACTGCGCGCCGTAAACCGGGCCAAGATTGCCTTCGTCCGTGGCCCATTCATCCCATATGGAGACGCCGTTTTCTCGCAACCACTGGGTGTTAGTGTCGCCACTCAAAAACCAGATCAGTTCGTTGACCACGCTTTTAAAATGAATTTTTTTGGTCGTGAGGAGGGGAAAGCCCGCTGTTAAATCAAAGCGTAACTGGCGGCCGAAGACAGAACGTGTCCCGGTGCCCGTTCGGTCGCCCCGATCAATACCGTTGTCTCTGATATCTGCCAAAAGATTCAGGTAAGCCTGCATAAATGGTCTCTACTGCCGCTGGTCGTTGTCCACGCTAGGCTGAACGCCGGTGGCTGGGAGCACGAATCGACCACCATAATAATGCAACTCCGATAATAACCATAGGAACGCACAACAACTGGCCACGGGTCATCCATCCGAAGGCCTGAAATCCTAGATGAACATCGGGCTCCCTAAAAAACTCGGCGGTGAAACGCAGCACCCCATAGCCCAGCAAAAACAAGCCCGTCACTGACCAAGTCGGCCTGAGTTTGCGGCTGTAAAAAAACAGTAACAGGAACAGCAGACAGCCTTCGAGCGCAAATTGATAAAGCTGGGACGGGTGGCGGGCCAAGCCCAAGGGGTCTCGAGGAAAGACCATCGCCCAAGGGACATCGGCAGCTCTACCCCACAGCTCCTGGCCAATAAAATTACCGAGTCTTCCAAACGCTAAACCAAGGGGAGCCAGGGGAGCGACAAAATCTGCGAGCCTGCCCAGCGGGATCTGCCGAGACTTGGCCAACCAGACAACCGCCGCAACAACCCCCAAAAAGCCCCCGTGGAAGGCCATGCCGCCCTCCCAAACGCGAAACAGCCACAGGGGGTCTTCCACGAGCCGATCCCAGCCGTAGAAGATTACGTAGCCTAGGCGGCCGCCAACGACAATGCCGACCGCGGCATAGAAAATCAGGTCGTCTACCTGCTCGCGGGCTATCGGAGCATGGAGCTCCTGACTCCGCTTGATGGCCAACCACCAGGCGAAAGCGAGGCCTACCAAATACGTCAAGCCATACCAGTGGACCTGTAATGGACCAAGGGAAATCGCGACCGGATCAATCGTTGGATAGTTGAGCATTAACGATTATCTCGATTCAAACGGACATAACGATCCAAGCCTTTGCGCTCTATCAGGTTTTCGGCAAGCCGAATCACTGCGTGAGAAGAATGCACACCGATAAGCTCGGCTAGCAGCTCGTTTGCATCAGCCATGGTCAGGGAGTTGATCACCTTTTTCACCCGGGGCAGGTTGATTGCCGACATAGACAACTGATCGAAGCCCATAGCAAGCAGCAACGGCACGGCGCGAGGGTCTCCCGCCATCTCGCCGCAGATACTGACGGAACACCCTTCTAGATGGGCCGCATCGACAATCTGCTGCAGGGCTCCCAGCACGGCCGGATGGAGTCCGTGATAGAGCTCCGCTACCCGCGCATTGTTTCTATCCACTGCCAGCAGGTACTGGGTGAGATCGTTTGACCCGACCGACAGAAAGTCGACACGATTGGCGAGGGCTCCCGTGAGCCAAACGGCCGAGGGGACTTCAATCATGACACCCACTGGCGGCAACGGCTGCTCATAGCCCTCGGCGAGCACCTCCTCATGGCAGCGACGGATAAGGGCGAGGGACTCATCCGCTTCCTCTACCGCTGAGATCATTGGCAGCAAAATACGGAGATTACCCAAGCCTTCATTAGCCTTTAGCATCGCCCTTACTTGCGCCAGGAAAATCTCGGGATGATCCAGGGTGACTCGTATGCCCCGCCACCCCAAAAACGGGTTGTCCTCCTGAATGGGAAAGTAGGGCAGGGATTTGTCACCGCCGATATCCAGCGTTCGCATGGTGACCGGTGCCGGAGCAAAAGTCTCGAGCTGCTCTCTGTACAGCTGTCGCTGCTCCTCTTCACTCGGAAAGCGGTCGCGCAATAAAAAACCGACCTCGGTTCGATAAAGCCCGACCCCCTCGGCGCCCTGCTCAATCGCCCCCGCGAGATCCTCAATGATGCCCGTGTTAACCCACAGGGGATGCGCTTACCATCAAGCGTTTGACAGAGCTCACCCCGCAGCCCGGCCAACTCTTCTGTGAGCGCCAGATCCTGATCCATCAACGCCTGAAAGCGCTCTAGTACCTGCTGGGAAGGGTTGACGTAAATGCGCCCGCTGTAGCCGTCGACGACGAGCATGCGATCCCCCAGTCGGTTGTAGGGGAGATCTGCCGCACCCATAACGGCGGGTACGCCCATCCCCCTCGCGACAATCGCGGCATGGCTGTTTGCCGATCCGCGCAGAGAGACCACTCCCACAAGCCGTTCACGGGGTATCTCCCCAAGGGCGGAGGCCGTGATCTCCTCGGCGACAAGAATCGTGTGCTCTGGCCAGTCGCTTCGGGTTTCAGCGTCGTCCTGAAGATAGGTCAAGACTCGGGTCCCAAGATCCCTCACATCGACGGCTCGCTCTCTGAGGTAGCTGTGCTCCATTCGTTCGAAATGGCGAATATGCTTGATCATCACCTGACTCAGGGCGCCCTGAGCCCACTCTCCTGACTTGATCAGCGCGGCTACCTCACCACCGAGCGCGGAATCATCGAGAATGCTCAAATACACCCCGAACAAGGCGTGATCCTCGGCGGATAGCTCCTCCCGCAGATTTTCCGCGACCACCGCAATGTCATCGCGTACGCGTGCAAGGGCGGAGCGAAACGCTCGGATCTCCTGTCGTCGATTCACCGCCTGTCGCGAGGGCACCGCGCCAAGGTCGGCGGTCGGCGAAACAAAGACGGCCTGACCAATACCAACCCCCGGGGAACCCGCTACTCCCTGAATTCGCGAGACGTCTTGGCTGGGCGCGTCGATCGCCAATGCGGCACCCGTGACCTCGGCATGGGCGATGATGGCAGCGAGCTGTGCCGATATCGTAATGAGGAACGCCTCTTCGGCGTCACTAAAGCGGCGGGTATCGGACTGCTGAACCACCAGCACACCCAGCAAGTCGCGCTGGTGGATAATGGGCGCCCCCATAAAGGTATTGAAGCTTTCCTCACCCAGCCCCGGCACCAGCTGAAAGCTTGGGTGCGCCATGGCGTCGTCGAGGTTCAGCATTTCACCCCGGCTTGCCACCCAGCCGACCAAACCCTCATCAATGCCCAGGGAAAATGCGCCTACTTTGTCCTTATTCAAGCCCTCAGTGGCCCGGAACACCAGACGCTGACTGCCTCTGTCTCGCAGATAAACCGTGCAGACCTCGGTCTGCATCGCCGCTCTGACCTCATGGACAATCAGTTCGAGGGCCTGTGCCAAATCATCGGCGTCGTTGACCGCCTGCACTATTTTGCGCAGCACCTCGATCATGATCGCTTACCCGGTTTTCGTTGCCCAACACCGGTAAGGGCAGGCAGCAGCTCGGCCAAGGCCTGTCGGTAAACCTCGCGCTTGAAATCCACCACTGAGGTCAGCGGATACCAAAAATTAACCCACTGCCAGTGATCAAATTCCGGATCCTTGTGCGCGTCAAGCCGAATGGCCGACTCATCCGCACTGAGGCGCAATAGAAACCAGCGTTGTTTTTGACCAATGCAAACAGGGTTTTCCCGTCGCCGAATGTAGCGTGATGGCAACCGATACCGAAGCCACCCTCGGGTTGTACCCAGGATCTTGACGTGGTCTGGCGACAAGCCCACCTCTTCATCGAGCTCTCGGTACATGGCTTGCTCAGGCGATTCATCCGCATGCATACCCCCCTGTGGAAATTGCCACGAGTCACGCCCACCCACGCGCCGCCCCCACAACAACCGGTGGTCTGCTGAAGCTATGATGATGCCGACATTGGGCCTAAAGCCCTGTGCATCAATCACGCGATCTTTATCCCTTGTGCCCAAAAGGTTTCCTTTTTCGGTTTGTACCAGCACCGCTCGCCCGATATTCTTCCACATCCCTGCCACCAGTGTTAGCACCGAGACTGCAGCACCCAACTGGAAACCGCCATGGCTCTCGCCATTTTTGACCTCGATAACACTCTCATCGCCGGAGATTCCGATCACAGCTGGGGCGAGTTCTTGTGCGCGGAAGGCCTTGTCGACGCACAGCGCTTCAGTCACGACAACGACCGGTTTTACCAAGACTATCAGGAGGGACGCCTCGATATATATGCTTATCTGCGCTTTGCGCTCGCGCCTTTGGCTGGGCGGTCCATCGAAGAGGTCGCCAAGCTCCAGCAGCAGTTTATGTGCGATTGGGTTGAACCGATGTTGCTGCCGGCCGCCTTTGAGCTCCTCGACAAGCACCGAAATCGCGGCGACGAGCTGGTTATCATCACGGCCAGCAATACCGTCGTAACAGGCCCCATCGCGGAGCGGCTAGGTGTCGCGACACTCATGGGCTGTGACACCGAGATAATCGGCGGCAAGTACACGGGTCAGCCCATTGGCGTGCCCTCCTTTCAGGAGGGAAAGGTCACTCGACTACACGACTGGCTGTCAGAGACGGGGCACTCGCTGAAAGGGGCGTGGTTTTACAGCGACAGCCACAATGATCTGCCTCTACTAGAACGCGTGGACAATCCGGTTGCCACGGACCCTGACCCACAGCTGGCCACAATAGCCAATGATCGGGGCTGGCCCATTATTTCGCTGCGCTAAGTCTTATTTCGCTGCGCTGGGGCTCAGGCGTC
>Ga0255753_1001125_pt1 | contig 32888 bp, 40 predicted proteins | sample 041ome_10_FD_179953 | JGI IMG/M metagenome (GOLD analysis project Ga0255753, IMG submission 179953) | Coastal salt marsh microbial communities from the Groves Creek Marsh, Skidaway Island, Georgia - 041412US metaG (version 2) | ecosystem: Environmental > Aquatic > Marine > Intertidal zone > Salt... | reverse complement strand
CGGTGCTAAGAGTTGTATCTACAGTTATCTCACCAACCGAACCTGTATAGGCATCATTTTCAGCAGTGGAACCTCTTCTTAATTGTAATATTGTTGGCATTTATCTAACCTCTCTAAACTTTTTTTTAACAAATAACTCTATCATTATTTATAATTGTTTTTATGATATACTCCCAAAATTTAATCTATAATATTGATAATCATTAGCATCAGATGTTACTGTTGGTAAAGACACCCCAAAAGCATCACTAGGAGTTGAAGACAACGTAGTTTCTCCTCCACCTAAATCTAAATAGTAATTACTTGAAATACTTGTAGATAAAGATTCAAAGTTTGATAATGCGTCTTGTCCAGAAAAATTATTACCTATGTATGCCATAAATTATTATGATGAAATATCATCTACAGTACTTACAATTACATCAACTGAAGATGTAGTATCAGAAATAACTTTTAAAGCATCTCCACTTTTTACTACATATTTAGCTCCTCCATCAATTAACTGTAAAGTACCACCTTTCTGTATTGGTGCGTTTTTTATTAAGTAAACATCATTTGAAGTATCAGCATCCGTTAAGTAAACATCAACAATAATCTGTCCATTAGTTGTATTTGATAAACCTATACCAATTATAGTATCGTATGTATCTGCTGTAAAAAGTGTACTCGCTGAGGTTCCAACGTTTCGTGCTGTATATCTTCTAAAATTTTGTGCCATATTACTATTTATTCATTTCTAAAGCGCAATCGCCATTGCAATAGCAAATCCCGTTGACGCTTTGTTGTCTAATTGTGTTTGTAAATTACTTGTTACTCCATCTAAATACTGAAATTCTGTATTTGAAACTGATCCAACTGTTATGTTACCTGTTACAACTAAATCATTTCCTACTGTTACATTATTGTTGAAAATAGCATTACCAGCCTCAGACATATCTAAAGTTAATGCTGAGATACCCACACCACCATCATTACCTCTAAATACTATGTCACCGTCTGATAAACTTGCAGCTATTCTTATACTATCACCGTATCTGTTAATTGCACCAAACTGTGATCCTCCATCTTTAAACGCTATAGTACCTGAGTCAGAATCCAATATAATAGTGTTAGTAGCATCTATTGCAAAATTACCTGTTGTACTTGTGATAATATCAATCTCTGGTGATGTTAAAGTTTTGTTTGTAAGTGTTTGAGTAGTTCCAGAGAACAAAGTATCTAATTGTGATAATGTAACTCTACCTTCAGTTCCACCATCTGATATTAAAATCTGATCACTTGAAACAAGAGTTGAGCTTGTTAAATCTGTGGCATTATCAATGTCTATTGTTGCTACTATACTTCCCCACTCTAATCCTGTAGCACCAGAATTTACTTTTAAAATTTGTCCAGCAGTACCAAGTGTATTAAGACCAGTACCACCATCAGCATAACCAATTGTATCTGAAACTGTAAATTCAGCAAGACCTGTGGGATCACCACTGCCGTTAAATATTCCTTTTATAGGTACTTGATCTGCCATATTACGCTAACACCAAAGTTGATTTAGATGTTCCTCCTCTTGTAGTAAATGGTATATAAAGACTTGTAACAGCTGTACCTAATGTGGATCCTGTTGTACTAGGATCTATATAAGTAGATGTTCCATTTCTTTTTACAAATGTTATACCACTTGATGTGCCAACAGTTAACGTATCAGTTGATGCATCAGTTGTAACAACATTTAATCCACCACCAACAACTGTTAATGTATCTGTACTTGAGTCTGCTGAAATATCAGATTGACCAGATACAGATATAGTCGTAAAAGAATTACCACTACCACCACCAATACCACCACCAATTTCCTTTATGGTACCACTATCGTTAATATAAAATTTTTGTGCCGAGGTATCAACTGCAACCTCACCACTTACAATATCACTTGTAGTTGGTGTAACAGTACCTCGTTTTAATTTTATAACAGTCGCCATATTTTTTTATTATTAACGACTATTAATAAGTACCGCCGTCAATATCTCCGTATGTAACATTCATACCATTTGATTGCAAAATCTTACCATTAGCACCTAATGCTAATTTAGCAAGTGAGTTTGCACCATCTGAATATAAAATATCACCAGTAGTGTATGAATTTTGTCCAGTACCACCATAAACTTCATTAATAACATCACCATTCCAAATACCTTGAGTAATTGTACCTAGTGTAGTAATTGTGTTTTGTCCAATGTAAGAAGACGAAATGTCAATTGCGTTAGCACTTACATCTATTCTATTTGTAGTACCAACTACATCAATAACTCCTGATGAGAATGTTAAACCATCTCCAGCAACTGAAGAAGCAAGTTCTACGTTGTCTGAAGCAATTTGAAGACCATTTGCAACATTAACTTCTAATGTATCACCGTTTTTACTTAAACCATCTCCAGCAATTAAAGTACCTGAAGCAGAGAATAATGTAAAGTCTAAGTCTGTAGAACCTACTGTTATTGCACCGTCAGTTGTAAGTACAAAACCTGTATCAGAGTTAACTGAACCTTGTTCAACAAATGTAAACATTCCTGAAGTAACTTCAGCATTTTCATCAGCATCAGTAGCTCTTGACCATGAACTTGAAGCAACAACATAGATACCATTTTCACTTGCAGTTGTTTGATTTTTAACAAGAACTCTATCACCAACTGATAGGGCAACTCCATCAATTGTTTGTGTTCCTGAAAGTGTAATGTTTGCTGTTGTAGCAACTTTAACAGATCCTTTTACATCTAATCCTGTTCTAGCAGCATCAACGTATGCTTTGTTAGCAGCATCTGTATCATTTACAGGTGTTGCAACATTTACAATTTTATTTGAGTTAACATCAATATCACCACTTGTAGCAGTTAACGTCAAATCACCAGATGTTGATGTGATAGTTGAACCATCTACACTAACATTGTCAACAACTAAAGATGTTAATCCTGCAATATCAGTTGTTGTTGCACCTGGATTTAAAGATGAAGAACCAAGTGTAATTGCATTTACAGCAACAGCACCTGATGTAACAGTAAAGTCAGTAGAGTCAAAAGATGCAACACCTTTGTTAGATGAAGTAGCATCTTCTCCTGTAATAGTAATTGTTGATCCTGTATGAGTGACATCCATTCCTTCTCCACCCAATACTGAGAACGAGTGTGAAGCTGGTGTCATTGCACCACTATCTGTTGTAACAGTTTTAACAACTGTATCTTCTAATGAAACATCGCCTGATGTAACATCAAAGTCAGCAGCTGAAAAGGAAGCAATACCTTTGTTAGTATCAGAAGCATCCTCTCCAGAGATAGTAATATTTGTTCCACTAGCAACTGTGTTGATACCTTCTCCTGCTAAAATTGAAAGAGTGTCTGAAAGAAGATCAACCGATCCCGTACCAGTTTCAGCAGCAGTAGAGAGAGTTGTGGCAACGTTTACTGTGCTTGCGGCTGTTAATCGACCTTGTTGATCAACTGTGAATGTTGGAATTGCTGTGGTTGAACCATAAGAACCTGGAGTTACAGCTGTATCGGAAAGAGTTACTGTTAAATCATTTGTAGCACCAGAAGTTTCAATACCAGTTCCACCAAGTATAGATAATGTTTCACTATCTAAATCTATAGAAAGTGTACCACCAGTATCACCAGCAAATTCTAATTGTGAACCCGTTAGTTGTGTATCAACATATGCCTTTGTAGCAGCATCTTGAGCATTTACAGGATCAACAACATTTTTAATTGTGTTTGAATTTGCGTCAATGTCTCCAAATGAACTTAAAACTATATCACCTGTTGTAGAACCAATAATGTTTCCGTCTAGTGTTAAATTATCTACATTCCACTCATCAACTTTTTTACTAGAGTCTACAATAACACTTGAATTAGCTGTTACTGTTCCGTGTGCGTGATCTAAAAGATTTGTAAAATATTCACCACCAATTTCGATTGGTGAATTTGATGTTGAAGTTGGATCACCTATAAAAAGTCTATAACCATTACCACCTACACCATTATTGGTTTGGGATGTGTCATAAACGTAAGCCAACTCTCCTTGATTTAAACCACTAGGTGCTGTTGCGCCTGTAGTTCGTTTTATTTTGATTATTGTTGCCATTTATTCTCTCTCCTATTAAAATGTGCCGCCGTTTAAAATCAAATCACCACCAGTATCGGTTATTATATCATTTCTACTTGTCCATTTTTTAGTTGCATCATCATATTGTAATAATGCACCATCAGACAATGATGTTACATTTACATCTTGTAATCTATTTAATTTTGTTGTAGTTGCAGGAACAGTTACAGAAACCTGTTTAGGTCCTGAAGCTGTAGTTGCATTTAATTTTGCAGTTATATTTGCCATATACCCTCTTTTTATACAAGATACTTATATTTATAATATTTATATAATGAAGAAGATATATGTTGTAATTTATTTAATATTATGCTGGATTTGATGCAGTTGCTTCATTAGATGGTTGAGTTGTATCATTTGAACTTGACTTGTCATCTTTTGGTGCTATTTCTTTTTCAATTTTTTCATCATAATATTTTGTTAAAACATCTATTTTTTCTACTTCTAAGACGTGCCTAACTCTACTTGCCTGTAAATCTTGTCTTATTGCTATTGCATTTAAACAGACTTGGGATAAATCAGTTTGTTTAAATTCCTTACCATTAATTGTAATAGTAGGTACGTTTTCTGTAGTATCTGCTTGTTTTGTAATATTTTTACTACTCATTATTTACTCCTTAACATATATGTTGTTTCATTTTTTTATATAGTCACGTTAGGTCGTACGGTTATAATTCCCTCTATGACTCTTGTTACCGAGCTATCTGCCGTGTATGTTATTTCTATATCATAAACATATCTAGCAGGAGCGTCTAAGGCCGCAGTTTGAGCTGCAGTTAAAGATAGATTAATAATACCTGTTGTTCTATCAGCATCAAATGTCGTTGTTATTGTGGTTCTTGTTCTTGTCGAAGTATAACCCAACGCCATTTTAGCTTCTGCTGTAAAACCAGTTAAATCAAATGGTTCTCCATTTGCGTCTTTTACTGTTACAGATGAACTAAAAGAAGCACCTTGATCTATCGTTAAATTTGCTACTGCTGCCATAGTACTATTTATATATAAATATATTAAGTTATATAAAAAAATAGGTTACAATTATGTTAAAAACAATAAAATTTAAATATAAAAATATCGTAAATCCACAACAGACTTACGAATCTGTACATGAGTTTTTTAAAAATGCAGGTAATAATGATATGGACGCTCTTAATAGCTACAAATTAAATGACGATATGTATTTACTTGAAGACTCATCATATTTATTAGATGATAAAAAAACTGTTACAGTAATTAAAGTTTTTAATAGTGGAGATGATGCTAACAGATGGATAGAAAATAGAAATAAATTACCAAAAATTGATAAAAATTTGTCTGAAGAAATAGTTAATTAATTACTATATAAATTATATTATGAACATTGTCATTATTTCTCACAAAAGAAGTTTAAACAAAATTGAAGGATTAATTTCAGCAAATTTAAAAAATCACATTACGTTAATTTGTGATGTGATTCCAAACAAATCAGGTGATAAATTTAAACCATTTATTAAATACATAAACAAATTAGTCGTATCTAAAAAATTTGACATCATAGAAATTACAAAAGAAATTACATCCTGCGATAAAATATTTTGTGTGAGTGAAAATCTTTTTCCTATTCAAGCACAATTAGAAAGTTATTACGGAATAAGCAACATGTCTGCTTTTGCAGCTGAAGTTTTTAGTAACAAACAAAAACTTGACGACTTTTGTAGAACAATTGGTTTAGCAAATAATGTGCCTAAAAGTATTACACCAACTTTTCATAATCAATTGGATATATTTAATAACAAAGAGTTTTTTACAAAACCTGATATTGGTACAGGCAGTAATTCATTTTATCCAAAATCAGATCAAAACACACCAATAATAGAGTATAGAAGATGGAATAATAAACATCATTTTTTAAGCCATTTAAGTAACTTAAATTATCATAATGATTTTTTTGAAATTAATAAAACAGGTATTCAAAATGAAAACTTTAATTATATTCCTTGTAAAATTATGGCACAAGAATACTATTGGTCTGAAGAGCCTTCTATATCACCGTATGGATATATCAAAAATGGTAAAGTGAATTGTTTATTTTATGTTAGAAATGCTAAAGTAAAATACGGAGACATATTAGACTTTAATAAAAATCCTATTGAACAACACTCTAATAGTAAAAAAAGTGATATTGCTAAAGATATGGCAGTATGGTCCATACCTGTAGAACAAGTAGATGATGAACAACATAAAGTAATGTATAATTATATTCAAACTATAGTTGATAAATTAAAAGTTAAAGAGATATATTTTGCAGGTCCCGACTTTCATATATCAGACGATAAACTAATTGCAATAGATTTTAATACTAGAGTGGGACAGTTTATTAATATATTAGACAAGTTACCTGGTAATAATATATTTAACAATATAGGTAACGATAAAGAGCCAGAAATCACAAATCATTTACTGTGGGGTTGCACACAATTAAAACCTGGCATAATTAAAGAAATAAAAAATATAGAAGTAGTTGAAAAGTACTTTAACTATCTCAATAAAAAATTAAAAGTCGAAATGGAAATACCTGAGTTTCAAAATTTACAAAATAAAAAGTTTAATGTAAATCTTAATATTACTGGTAAAAGTCAGCAAGAGCTGTTTGACAATTATAAAGATGCCAATCAGCTCTTACAGAATTGTATTACTTACTAAAGTTAACTACAGCTTCATCAAACATATTAATATTTGATTCTGTGCCACCTACATAAGTTACAGAACCTTTAAATTTACTATTCCACTCGGTAGAAGTAGAGATGTTAGTTAAAGTAGAACGTAATTTGTTTGTTAAGGTTGTGTCAGCATTAACAACAATAATAGCATCAACAAATCTAAAACCTAACTGACCTTTTTCAGAAAAGGCAATACATTTAGTTGAACCATCTTCTTCTAATGCGGCTTGACGTGAAGTAATTGTAAAGACTGTATCAGCATCTTTTCCGATATAACCTTTTGTTGTACTTCCGCTGCCAGAATAAGGTACAACGACAAAATTAACATTATATTTTGCACCTAATTTTGTTAAAAATTTTGCAACAGGTTCACTTCCCCATGTAGCAATTTTTACGGTTTGTCCTTCCATATCTTCTAAAGAATTGTATTGTCTACTACACATAAGTGTTTCATAGGTCATTAAAGCAACTACATTATCTTTAGTAACTTTTGGACTTTTTAATGACGGGTCGCCTGGCCATTCACTTGACCAAACAGTCAATACTGGATTACTTTGTTTACTAATATGTGAAAATGCAGTAATTGGATTATCTGCTTGGATAAAGTTATGTTCAGTTGTTTCACCTATAGTTGAAAGTATTTGTCTAAACACACCTTCTTGTGAGCCTGGATTTATTATTTGTATTTGAGCATACAAAGAAGTTGTTATAAACATACTCATTATTATTAACATTATTTTTTTCATTTTTTCTCCTATATTATTATTAATGTTCTTATTAAATTTTCGTAAAATAAATCGCTAAGAAAGTATCCATATATAATTGGAGTTGTATCCCAACGTTTTATTAAATATCCGATTACTGAGAGTGAAAGTATACAAAAAAACATCCATTCATGTATGGAAAATATTAAGATACTTACTGTACTGATAGTAGAAAGGAGGATTAAATTAACATAGTGTCTATATTTTTTATAGAAGTATGCAATTTTTCCTAACAGATTAAAGCCATACCAACTAATCCACAAACAAAAAACAGTAACAAAAGGAATAATATAAATTATATCTTTTAAATTTTCTACTGTATTTTTAGCATTAAAAGTAAAACCACTTTCTAACATTATATAATAGATTAGCACTTCACTACCTGTGATTGGTATTGCTAAGATAAGCAAAGGCAAAAGTGAACTAAGAGCACCACTATTATTAGCTGCCTCTGCGGCCGCAATGCTTTTAAGTACAGGTTTTTTAAAAAACTTTTTAACTATACTTGCACTAGCATAACTGCCAAGAATATTTGTAACACCTGGTATTAGACCACACCAAAATCCTATAAAACTGCCTAGTAATGTAGAATTGGTTGTATCTTTGCCAACTGTAAAATTATTTATACGTTTAGGAATCTCAATTTTAAATTTTTTATATCTTGTCAACTCAGGCACAATATATAGGCCTATCATCACACTTGCAAATGGTATTCCTATAGCTAAATAAGAATTATTAAAAACAAGAAAACTATCAAAGGTTATAGGATCAATACCTATTTTTGCAATAATACCACCAAATAAAAATAATAAAATAGTAACTAGTTTATTTTGTTTAGTTAATAATGTGATTAATATTATTGCAGCTGAAACAACAATTGTTTGAATGATACTATTATAAAATTTAAATATTTCGATTATATTTGGTAATACTAAAACAAAAACAGTAGTAGCTAATATTACACCCACTGTGCTACTGATAGCGTTGCTTGATACAGCTAAACTGCCAAATCCCTTTAAGAATAGTCTATGACCATTTCGAGCTGTACTTATAGCAGTAGCATCACCAGGAATACCATAAAGTATAGCGGTCACACTATTAGTATAATTTGTAGCAATTAGTACTGTGATATAATACATCATCACATTAACCACATTTATATCAGTTAAAAATGGATATAAAACTGCTGTAGCAACAAATGGTCCTGCACCTGGTATAATACCAAATATAATACCACTTATAGTACCAATGACAGCCCAAAGTATGAGATCAATCATATTAAAATGATTTATTAAATCCTAAAGTTAACTTTCTACCTTCTTGGTTAAATCCATGAGGTGACTCAAACTTTTCATTCAACAGATTATTAAGACTTACACCGAATTGTATACCGTAATAATTGTAGCCTAAATTTAAGTCTAGTAAATGTGTTTCAGGCATAGATATAGTTGACCAGTTAGAGTTATGTATATCTAAATGTTCACCTTTAAATTTATAATTTGTAGTTAAAGAAAAGTTGTTTTTAAAGTCATAGTTATGCATAAAACCAACAGACCAGTTAGGTCTTCTCAAGGACACAGCATCGCCAGTTTTGCTGTTCAAATGACTTGCAAATACTTTAAAATCTTTTTCACCATATGCAAATTCTATACCGTCTGTGTTTAAATTACCTATATCATTTTTAAATATCGTTGTTGAAAAATTATTTTTAGTCAAAGTCAATTCCTGAGAGTCACCATATTCAATAGTTGTGTATTGAGTTTTATCTTTATAACTTGTAGATGTGCTGCCACTTAAACTCAAACCGTCTTCTAATTCTTTAAAAAATCCTAACTTATAAGTTTCATGTTCTTCGTCAAATCTATGATGATATGAAAATATATTATATGAAGCATTAAAAAAATATCCAAAATTGTGATGATTACCTGCGTAATTATTCCATTGTGTTTGAGATAAAGATTGATTATGTTTATAATCAAAACCAAATCCAAAATTATCATATTGTTGTGTGGCCTTTATTGTATAGTTATCACTTTTATAATTAGCATCATCATAAATTCTATCATATTCGTGTGTATGTAGAGTTAGACTTGTATTTTTATAATCTAATCCTGTTTGTAAAGCATAAAAGTTATTATCAGACCACTTACCATCTTGTACAAGAACATTATGTCCATCTAACTCAGAAAATGTATTTCTTGTAAAAAAACTCGTTCTCCAATTAATATCGTTATACCATTTACTAACATTTACTGATACTGATTTATTTTCAGTACCATCTTTTTCATCAGCACCTGATAGTGCTGATATATTTTTAGACTTATGTTGTCCTGCTGTTATTGATAAATCATATCCATTTAAACTAGTAAAATAATTACCATTTAACGTTTTATCATTATTGTTACCTGATACATTTATTTTTTTAGAATAGTCTACTGTGGTTCTAAAATTTATAACACCACCTACAGCATCTGCACCCCAATGAGCTCCCGATGAGCCTTTATATACATCTATTTGTTGAATACTATACATAAAATCTTGTCCAACATCAAAAGCGCCAGTGGGAGTTGAGTGATCATTTATAGGTATTCCGTTTAATAAAACCAATACATGATTCGAGTTTGTACCTCTAAAAAAAACTGAACCTTGTTGACCTGTAGGGCCAGATTGTGATATATCTAATCCTTGAATAAAATTTAATGCTTTTGGTAAGTCTATAAGGTTGTATTTTTCAATATCTTTTTTTGTTATAATAGATGATGGTGTAATTTTGTCACCTAAATCGTTTGAATTTGTAATATTTGATTTTGCTATAACAACACATGGTGTATTGTTATTCCAACTACAAGTTTCCTGTGAAAAGGCATAACTTGATATAAACAATAATAAAATCAATAATCTCATCATAATAATTTACCTCAATTTAATAATCTTTTATATTTATCAGTTATATAACATCTGTTCATGCCATCAAACATGACTCATCTCCACAAATAGTCTATACATTGGAGGTCTATACAAATTGCAATGATCATAATCAACTTTATTGATTGATAATCCAACATGTTTACTTAAAGTTTCTACAGCGTGTTCAGTCCAATTAAAATACCACGTATATTTCCACTCTCTATCATAAAAATAAAATGCACTATTTCTTTGAGCATGTTTCATATCACCATGAATCCATGTATGTGCATACTGATGATCTGGTTGAAATACTTTATAGTAATGATGAACATGGCTCCACAAAAGAAGACCATTTGGTGCTAAACACTCTTTTAATTTTAAAAAATTTCTGTACTGTTCATCATAGGTATACCAATTTTGAGGACCAAAACATATAATCACATCCCATGTTTTACCATTAGTTTCAAAATCGCTTTGTTTAGATAATATATCAGCTTCAGGTCTGTAAGGATCAACACCAGTAACATTATTTAAATGTTTTTTATACTCATTAACACCACATCCCATATCCAATATTGATAAACTTGGATTATTTTTTTGCATTTGTTGTAATCGTTTAACAAGAGAGTTACCTCTAATATTCCATTTATTTGTTATTGGTTTATTTTCTACGTCATAAATTGTACCAACAACACCTGTTGTGCTTGTACCATTTTCACCTACGAAATAATTATTTTGATATTGTTGATCAATTTCTTTTACAAAGTCTCCCATGGTTTTAGATTGCCACACATCTACATTGCCTAAATTAATAGGATAAACTTTATTTCTTACCGTCATTGAAAATTCTTCTTCACAAGCGGTAATAAAGTCTTGTGTAAATGGTAATTGATTTATAGGACTTTCAGGTGATATATTCCAATAAAATATTTCCTGTACTTTATTCCAAATTAACTTGTTTAAAGGATTTAACATAATTTTTTCCAAGACTCACTAAATCTTCCTTTTATATGAATGTCTTTTAGCCATTCTTTTTTATTTTCTATTGGTCTAAAATCTTTTTTATTAAGATCAATAATTTCATCATATTCTGGATACATATCTTTTAATACATCAAATATATTATTTTCAACATAAAATAAATGAGAGTAAGCTGTATCTGTATAATAATTTATATCATCAATAAGTATCTTATATCCAATATCGTTATATTCGTTTAAAGCTTTAAAATAATGATTTCTTACATCTAACTTATGATTGTTAAAAACTTTTTGTTTAAATAGATTTTGATAAATATCTTTGTACAGATCACTTCTATTATTATTAATTTCATAATAACAATCTGCCATATATTTCGATAATCCGTACCAATACATGGGTATTAAAAAACTTCTACTATAGAAAAGGCCTTCAAACACTTCTTCTTTTGTCATCTTATCTGTTGCAATAGCGATTTCATCTATGACATCATTGTTATAAGGTTTAGCTGTACCTTTTATATTCTGCCATATCATTTCTGGAAAACCTGTATTAAATTCAGTATTACTAAGTCTACTTAATGTATTAATCTGTATCATATCAAATGGTGAAGGCATGTCAACTATCTCATGTAATCCATGTTTGAAAGTCTGAATACTATCTCCTGGTAAAGGAAATATTAATTCTGTGTAAGAAGATACACCAGACTTTTTTAAATCTTGTATAATAGGTTTAAAACTTTTTATATCAAACGCATTTCTTCTTTTTACTTTATCTAAAGTTTCGGGATTGGTGCTTTGTAAACTAAACCCAAATGTGTCGTCAACACTAGCGTCTTGTAGTTTTTTGGCTAATTTCATTATTTTTTCACCGTGAGTTTTTGCCCAAGTAGGCATAAATCTACCATTAAAGTTTCCAAGTTTTTTCTGCGAAACAATATAATCAACAAACTTTTCATCTCTAGGAAATATACCAAAATTACTATCTGCAACGTCAATGGCACTTAAATTTCTCTTACACATCCATTCTAATTCTTTTAAACATTTTTCTGTTTCAAACATTTGAATTTTTGTATATTTTTTGTGACCTATATCACAGAAAGAACAAGTATAAGGACAACCTCTATTGCCTTCAAAAACAGCTCTAACCTTTTGTGTATTACCTTCTAATAAATTATCAAAAAAACCATTAAGATAAGGACTAGGTATCATTTTAGGATCAGCATATTCTGCCTCAGAAGCATTATTAAAATCTTTTGTAACAACACCAGGTAAATTGAATGTATCTTCAACTAACATCTTACGCATAGTTTCTTCACCGTAGTATGCTATAACAGCATCTATTTCGGGATGTTTCTTACACCATTCTGATGTATATTGTGGTTCAGGTCCTCCGACAACGATTTTACATTTAGGATACCTTTTTCGTATTTCTTTTAATGCGTCATATGTTATTTTCCAATTCCACATATAGCAACTAGCAGCAACAAAATCAGGATCAACTATATCTATTTTTTTATTCCACCAAACTCCTGCAAGTTTATATTTTGTATTTACCTCTTCAAACTGATTACAATAAGACCAGATCGTACCTACTGCTTGAGGTAGATAGGCTGCGTCTGTGCTTAAAGGTATTTGTAAAAAATAGAAGTTACGCATTTTTAAAATTTTTTGTATCCGTCCATATAGTATTGTTATCAATCTTATTAAACAGTTTATCTACCCACTCAAATAAATCCATCATCAACACCCAACGAGGTCCTGTGTCAGTTAACTGTCTAGGCACAGCATGTAACATACGTGTATTGAATATAACAGGACTATCAACCACAAACGACTCTACAGGATGATTGAATTGATCGTAGAAGTATTGAGGTGTGTTTTCAAAATCACCTTTCAAAGGTATACCTAGATTGCCCCACTTGTTGTGATCAATATGGTTTACCAACCCACCAGGTTTCACGTTACTAATAAAAAATGATGGTCTTTTAAATTCTGCATTTAGACCTTCATACAATTCATTTAGTATAGGAAACTGTTTAGTATCTAAAGGCAGCTCTTCAACATTCCAAAGTAAACCATTTCGATCATACCCTTCTCTCCATGTTGCACTTTCAGCATATTTAATTATGTCATTGAAAACATTTGTGTCGTATTGTAATTTTAATTTTTTATGATACCACATTATGCATACCTATATTGTTCTATTAGTCTTTCAAATAAATGTTCATCAAATTTCATACAAAATACTAACATAATAATATCATCCGATGTACTAAAAACTGAATGTCTTTTGTTTGCGTTAAAGTAAAATAACTGACCATCTTTTACATCTCTAACCGTATCTTCATATATGAATTTCAAATCTTTTTTATCACACTTGTTTATAAAAGCTATAAATCGTATTTCATCATAATCATATTCTATTTTATTAATATCATAATGTTCAGGAAAATAACCACCTGTATTTAATTTTAAAAAATGACATCTACCTAACCAAGGTTTCCAAGGTTCAATTATTTTTTGTAATTCTTCAGAATTGTTATATACCTCAGTATACTTGTTAATATCAGAATTTCTTATCTGTGTACCATGTATATTGTTATACTGTAGTAAACTATCTAAATCAGGTATACCACTTAATTTACCATCTAAACTTGTCACACTTAATCCCCACCTATTATTTGGATTTCTCAAATTATAAGGTTTCCATGAGTCATTATACGGCTCAATTTCTTTCATAAGTTTTCGTGTATTAATATGAGTTTTCATTTGTAACCAATCACCCATAGTAAAAAGGCGTGCTAATGCTTTATCATAACTCATATGAATTTAATCCTTTTATTTTTTTTGTTTTGTTCCCAATTTACTAAAGTGCCATCTATTAAACGTTTTTCAATATCTTCATAAGTATTATGTCTCCAAGCACAAGTAATAATAACTCTATTATGTTCAGTTTCATTTTCAACACCATGTATTTCGGGACCTTTAAATATCCAAGGTGCAAATTCATTTGTTATGTTACTTTTTTCATATGTCATTGTATACTTTGCTGAACTCCTATCAAAAGAATCATAAAATATTTGAGGGCTTGTTTTACTAAATTCACCTTGTATTGCAAAATTTAAAGCAGTAGGTCTATTTCTATCTTGGTGTGGTGGTGCACCACCTATTGCTGTTTGTGTATATAGAATAGTATCAAAAGATATTGCAGGTGTAAAAAGATTTATCAATTCATAGTGAAACTCACTTAGTGGATAATTTTTACATTCACGCCTAGCATTAAATGCTTCATGTACTGTCCATCTTATGTGGCCACAATCAAATATATACCAATTGTCTTCTTCTATACTCTCTAAATGCTCTAATAGATATTTTCTATCATACCATAGAGATGAAAGCTCACGACAATACGGAGCTAATCTTATCTCTTCCAAGGACGTCAACTTTGTCTCTGGCGTCATCATTCCACCTTTCATAATTTGTCTGTATAATTTCTAAGTATTTGATAATAGTATCAGCATCTGATACTTGAAAACACGTCATAGGATTATGTGTAAAATCTTCGTATTTACAATGCTTCATAATTAAATTGTCTATAATCATGGCATATCTATGACTACACTTATCACCTATACCTTCTCTGCTCATGTCTTCTAACATTCCAACTGATTGAGCCCAATCACCATCTGGATCAGGTAAACACTTTATGTGTTTTAAATTTTCAGATTTTAAGTAAGCATTTTGTACAAAACAATTATCTACACTAGTAAACCATATTTCGTCTATACCTAACTTTTTTATACGTGAATGATAAAACTCATATGCTTTTAAATGTGTGGCTGCATATTCAACTAAAAATAATCCAGGTAACCCTATTAGTAATATTTTTTTATTTTGAAATAAATCGTGTGTGGCTAACCACGAAGTTAATATACCATCTTTATGCATGGTAGTTTTATTTGGTATTATATCACCAACTCTTATCATAACATAATCTCCTTTGATTTCAAAAAACACCTTTTTGACTTTCTACCCCACCAAAATAAATGTTTTGAATGATCTATTATATCTTTATATTTATTAGTTGTTACAGAAACAACATTTTTTATATCAATTAATTTTTTTCTATTGTAAAACCAACTTATCCAATTTTTACTAAATTCTTTTTTATCATTATCTCTTTCATATGTGTCTAATATATGTTTATTAAAAATACAAGCTTCGGTAATATCTAAGTTATATTCTTTTTTTACAATATCAATAATTTCTTTATAAACTTTATCTAAATTTTTGTATAAAAATGAAGCCGTAGCTCCATTATCCTGTAAGTGAAAATCATCGCCACCCTCTAATGTTCTTCCCCATGTTTCATTTTTAAATAAACTGTTTTTCAAACTTTGCGTATGATTTTTATATTCTTTATTTAATATTCCCAAACCTTCCTTACTATATTTAAACAACACTTTATAATAATCAATAAAAGGTATGTTGTATTCACGGTTTAAATATGTTGCTATAATTTGACTTACGCCATGATAATGGTGTGGTATAACTAAACCTTTTGCAAAAAAATACATGTCCACATATTCATCTTTTGTATAACTTCTACTTTCATAACAAACCATATCTGTTTCACCATTACTATCTTTAGGATAACAATTACCTCCTGCAGGTGCAGCTGTTTTAGTATATTTTAATCCATATTGTTTTTGATATGATGGTTCAGAAAAAGGTGTGTTTGGCACAATACTTAAAGGATGTACTGTTAAAGCATGATCACTACCTAACTCTAAAATTTTACCAATACCTTCAATCCAACTATCTAAAGTTTCTTCAGGTAAACCAACAATTAATTCACAGTAATTATCTACACCAGCTTTATTATAGTCATTAACAATCTGTTCAAGTTTTTCATTTGCAAGATTTATTCTTCTAATAGCTTTCAATGTTTTAGGATTCATACTTTGTAAAGCTATTGTAACACCACGCCTCATCTTAGCTTCTTCATTTAATATTCTACCAAGTTCTACAATTCGTTTTGGTTGTTGTTTGGCAGTACTATAATCTATTTGTCTAGGATACCCGTATTGATTTCTGCATTTAGCAATATATCTAATAAAGTCAATATCCCTATTAAACATACCAACATTGCTATCGCCAAAGTATAAAAAATCTATTTTATTTTTTACGATCCAGTCTATTTCACCTATAACTCTATTATAATCAAACATAGCTATTTTATTATAATATAAAGACTCTTGGTCGCAAAAAGAACAACTATATGGACAACCTCTATTTGTTTCTATGATCGCACTATATTTTTTATTTGGTTTGACTAAACTGTCCATCAATCCACTTAAATAAGGACTAGGAATATCATTAATTTCTTTATCTGGTTTAGGTGGCGTATATGTGTTAACTGTCATTATACCTGGATAAGTATAATTGCCTTTTAATATTTCTGAAAATGCTCGTTCACCAGCATATGTAACTATTATATCGCATATGTCAGTATTGTTTTTTAACCAATCTTGTTTGTAGGGTACTTGTGGACCACCCATAACTATTTTACAGTTAGGGTATTTTATTTTTACAGCTCTTGCTAACTTTGTACTAATATCCCAATTCCATACATAAGTGCTCAAAGCAAATATGTCTGGATTATCTATTTTTTTTAGATAGTCATCAATAGACTCTCTTTCAAAAAAGATGTTACCTAATTCCCAATCGTCAACTTGGGTTTTACAATATTCCCAAATATACGCTACACTTAGAGGTAAAAATATTGCGTCAGCAATTACATTGTTTATCTGAGTAAAATATACCTTTTTCAATTACACATTCCATTTCTTCTCTACTCTACTCTATTGATATTTATACATAAATATGTTATAATATATTATGAAAATGGTAAATATAGTATGTACAAGTAAACCTGGCGATGGGCTATTTCATTATAGTTATGAACATTGTTGTTATCTTAACTCAATTGGCATTAAAAGTCAATTGATCATTTTGACACATCATCATTTTTCTCAACAAGACTATATTAATGCTATTAATGAATGTTATATAGAATACGAAAATGTGGTGTTTGATTCTTACTCTCCCTCATCAAATGATATAACATTAATAATGGGAAGAAGTATGTTGACATTAGCTTATTTAAATAAAAAATCTTATACAGTTGATCAACTTTTAACATTACATTTACTGTTTAAAGGTACTCTCATATCTGTCTATTCAGAAAATCATCCTAAAGAATATTCTATTGCATTAAAATATTTCAATCCAACTAAAGTCGTTGATCTATGTGATTATGACGTATATCCAAAAGGTAAAGGAAAAAAATTTGAAAAAATTATAAACTTTAGTATTTACAAACCAGTTAAATCAGATATACAATTTAAATATTTATTTTTAGGTACAAATGAGATATACTATAAAGAAGTAGAAAAACATATTAAAAATTATTCATCACATGGTATTATAGCTTACAAAGACAAATATTTAAACAATAGTCTTAACCATGTTTACGTACCAGTAAAAAATCTACTAGGTATATTTGACACTTATGTTTATACAAAACCTAATTTTGATCCTGCACCAAGAATAATACAAGAGTGTAAATGGTTAGGAAAAAAAATAATCTATGCTAGAGATAAAAACATACGAGATGGTGGTAGTGTTTATTGGAATAGGCCAGCTATGTGTTTAACTAAATATAAAGATAAAATTGAAAATCTTTTAAAATTACTATGAAAAAAAAACTTATAGTTAGTGGTTGTAGTTTTACAACTGATAATTTTATATCTTCTGGTTATCCAAATTTAGATTGTTCATGGACAAAATGGCCCAAGTTATTAGCTGAGAAGTTGAATATGGAAGTTATTAATTTAGGTCTTAACGGTGCTGGCAACAGATACATTTTACAAACATTGGTTGAAACAATTGAAAAAACACCTAAAGAGGAAATAGGTCTAGTAATAGCTGCTTGGTCACAATCAAATAGAGATGATTGGCAAGAATACAAAAAATTTATTAGTAATAAAAGTAATGACAGATATTTAAAAAATTTTCAATGGCGTAATAAAAGATTAGATAGAGTTGGCGATGTATTTTATTGGGTTAGAGAAACATGTTTACACTACATTATAATACAAAATATATGTGAAAGATATAGCTTACCTTATTGTCAATTTCAAATGCTGAGTTTATATGAAGGTTGGCTATCAGGACTTTTAAAAACTGAAAAGGAACTTGTAGAAAATTCTAAAAATCCAAACTTTGAAAAACGATATAAATATAACGGAGATGATAAAGACCGTTATATATTGCATGAGTTAGTATTTTCATATCAAAAGTTTATTAACACTAAAAACTTTTTAGGTTGGCCATCAGTAGAAAAACAAAGAGGATTTACTATTGAGGAAAAAGTGATATTACCAAACCATAAAGATAATACAATAGGTGAGTATGATAAACATCCTAATGAAAATGGCCACAAACAAATAGCAGAGTTTTTATACACAAGATTAAAACATGAGTAAAATAGATAACATTGGCAAGTTTTTAAAAAGAACACAAGGAATTAACATTGATATAGGATTTAGATGTCCACTTCAATGTCCTAGATGCCAAAGACAAACTGGTTTTTTAGATAAAGGTAAAAAAGTGTATGGGTATGATTTAACTTTAGAAGAAATTGATAAGCTGTCAGATTTTTATAAAGCATTTGTTTTTTGTGGTCAGTTATCAGATCCACTTCATCATCCTAAATTTGCAGAAATACTTAAAATGTTAAAAAATAAAGAAGTAAAGTGTGAAGTTCACATCGCCTCTTCACTTAAACCTAGAGAATATTTTATTGAAAGTTTTAAATCAAATCCATATGCAGAGTGGATATTTGGAATAGATGGTTTACCAAACGAAAGTCATAAATACAGAATTAACCAAGATGGTGAAAAATTATTTAATATTATGGTCGAGTCAAAAAAATATTTACGTAAAACTCCCATATGGCAATATATAGTTTTTAGTTATAATGAAAACCATGTTGAACAAGCACAGAAATTAGCACAAGATAGTGGAGTTAAATTTTTAGTATTACAGTCGTCAAGGTGGCTTGATGATAATGATCCCTATAAACCAAAGAATGAAAAGTTTGCCTTAGATGCCAAAACAAAAACGAGATAAATCTTTAGAATACGATAGTAGTCGTAAAAGAGTTATAAAAGAAATTGCTGGAGAAATAGAATTAGAACCTAAATGTATGATAACTCCAAAAAACAAAGAAGGTAAATATGCTCAATTAGCAGCTGTTACAAATAGGGGATATTTGATACCATGTTGTTGGATTGATGAAAAAGAAACTTTAAATCATCCAATAATGCAAAAAATGTTAAAAGTAAGTAAAATAAGTGAACATAAATCTATTGATGAAATTGTTTTATCCAAAGAGTGGATAGAATTTGCCACAAATCTAGCAAACCACGATATAGATAAAATATTACCCACATGTATTCATCATTGTAGAAAAAGAAAAGAAACAGATAAAATAAAAAAAGAAACGTATTTTAATAATGAAGGAAAAGTAGAAAAAAAAAATATTGTTTAACATATTGCAAATTTTATAGAATGAAAAAAATATTATTAGTAAGTGGATGTAGTTATTCAAACGAAAGATGGACGTCCATACATCATCCCAAATTAGATGTCAGTTGGCCTAAATGGCCACAATTACTTGCTGATAAGATAGACATGGAACTTATAAATTTAAGTGAGTCAGGTGCAGGACAAGAATACATCTATAGTAATATAATTGATAAATTACAAACTATTGATCACTCTAAAATAGGTTTAGTTATTGCAGCTTGGAGTACAGCACCTAGACGTGACTATCAGATAGAAAGTTTATATCTTAATAAAGCAAAATGGACAAATGATATGTATGATTCAAAGGGTTGTATGAATTACTGGATAGACAGATCATTAAGATATTATTATAGTTTTCAGATGGTTTGTGAAAATTTAAAGTTACCTTACAAACAACTTCAAATGATAGACTTGTTTAAAGGTTATCTATGGCAACAACTAATTGCTAAAAGAACAAAAGACTTTCCTGATGATTTTATTAAACAAATACCTATTTTAAATGAACCTCATCAATTAACAAAAGAGGAAAAAGAATGGAAAGAGAAAGAAGAAAAAAAATACTTGGCACAAATACACAATAGTCCATATTATGAAATTATTAATAATAACTTTATAGGATGGCCAACTGATCCAAGATTAAATGGTTATAGTTTATCTGATAAAGTATTAGACAATACTACTGATAGAATATCAAAAATTGATTTACACCCTAATAAACAAGGGCAAGAAAAACTAGCGGAGTTTATATATGACAGGTTGGGATAGAGAATACCTAGAACACAAAGACGAATACCTAGAACTTTTTGATAAGTCAATGCAAAAAGAACAAGAAAGTAATGTTGAGTTTTTGGAAGATAAACTTAAACTACTCACAGGTAGAAAATACGCTGTAGCTTGTAGTAATGGCACAGACGCATTACATTTTGCTTTAAGAAGTTTAGATATAAAAGAAGGTGATGAGGTATTGACAACTAATTTTTCTTGGATTTCTACTGCATCTTGCATATCCATAGTCGGTGCAACACCTGTATTTTGCGAAATTGATATATCGTCTTATCATATGTCATTAGATAGTATTAAACGTATGTATTCGGATAAAGTCAAAGCAATAGTTTATCCACATCTATTTGGTAATATGTCAGACACAAAAGAGATAATAGATTTTTGTAAAGAGAAAAACATTGCATTTGTAGAAGACGCAGCTCAATCACTAGGTGCAAGTCTTAATGGTGTTAAAGCAGGATCAATTGGCGATATATCAACATTAAGTTTTAACGCAAACAAAGTTGTTGCTGGTATTGCAGGAGGTGGTGCTATACTTACAGATGATAAAGATAAAGCAGAGATATTTAAAAAATTAAGAAAACACGGTAACAATGAGATGTTAGGATATAACTCAAAGATGTTATTAATGAACGCTGAATTTATAAACTTTAGATTAAATAGAATAAAAGAATGGCAATCTAAAAGACAAGAAATAGCAAAATATTATGATGAACAATTAAAAGATTATGTTACAATACAATCCACAACAAACGGCCTTGATCATAACTATCACAAATATGTTATTAGATTACAAAACAAAGAAGATAGAGATAAGTTAAAAAATATACTAAACGCAAAAGTACACTATAACAAACCTTTATCTGAAAACATTATGTACAAAAACATTGAACACAGAAAAGATAAAACTTTTGCAAGTAAAATTGTATGTGATACTATATTAACTTTACCTATTCATCCATACATGACAAAAGAAGAAGTTGATAAAATTATAAACACAATTATAATAACACTTGAACATAAACAAAATAATTTCATTAACAGCATACAAAAGATATTAGGTGATGACTTATTTGATAAAGAACTTCTTAATGAAACAACTGAAGATATTTACGATTATATTATTGAAAAATGCTATCAAACACCAAAATATATTGAAGATGCACCTTTTAAAAACAAAACAAAATTAAAAATTGCATTTAATAAATTTTATGAAAACCTTAAACGAAATACAAGATAATTATTTAGCTATAGACTTCTTTTTGTCAATGTCTTGCAATAAGAATTGCCACTATTGTACAAGTTATACTTTAGAAATGAGAAATCTAACAGTTGATATAAATTTTTTAAAACAAACTTTAGATTATCTTAAAAATTATAAAATCAGAATATGTCTATTGGGCGGTGAGCCTGGCCTTATTAAAAACTTAGATGACGTAATAAACGAAATAAAAAAATATCCTAACTTTATATGTTCAGTATTATCAAACTCATTTGTTCGTAAAAGATATCCACATATACTTGAAGATAAAGATATACTTTATGTTGAACATAATATATTAGATTGGTATGAAAATGAAGTAACAAAACTAGGTAACTTTGATTATATACCTGAAAATGATTTTAACAACTATAACGTTGTTGTAAGAACACCTAACTATTACAAATACAAAGATAATCATCCTGAAGTATTGAAAAAATTAAACCATAAAAATACAATGTGGAAAGCATTTAATGGCAGATCAAAAGATTTTACAGATGTTATACAAGCAGATGAGATTGATCGTAAAATGTGTGCAGCCTTTCCTATGGTACCTGTTATTGATTTTGAAAAGAAACATATTGTACATTGTAGTAAAAAGTTTGCTAATAATAAAGAGTTATCTAAAACTTTTGAATTGACAAAAGAGAATATTGATAAGATGATGAACTTTAGGTTATTTAAATATGAAAACTATTGTAAAACTTGTACTGAATGGGTGCAACCAAAAGGACATTTTCCTATGAGAAAATATGCAAAGGTATTAAATGACTAAAATATATTCTGTAGCACTCAACTTATTTGATTTATTAGAACAAAAAAGAAAACACGTAAAAACTTATAAAAAAGATATACCACCTAAAGAAATAATAGAAAGAGCATTATATAAGGCATGGAAAACTTCTCCATCTAAAAATAATGCAATGGCTTATCAAGCTCTTGTGTGGGGACCTGATAAAGAAATATATAAAGACGCAATACATAGCTTAGTTGTTAAATGTCACGCTGATGTTGAAAACAAAGCTGTTGCAGACAATCAAGCAACAAAAACTCAAGGTGCCAAATTAGGTGAGTATGAAAATCCATACTACAGACATATAAAAGAAAATCCTTACTTAATTACAATACATAGTAGAATTTCTACTCCAAATAAATTTTATCAAAGACAAATTGAAACAGGCCACTTTTATGATCAAGGTTTTGAAAGTCATATTGAAAAAATAGTTGATAGTGTTGCGGTTGAAGTTGGAATATTTGTTGCTAATTTAACAAACTACTTATTAGAAGAAGGACTTGATATATCTTACAACTCGTGTTTTAAAAGAAGACCTGAACAATGGCATAATGTTGGTTTACATATGGTAAAAACCAGACCTATTGTAATGATAAGTTGTGGATATGCTGAAAGATATAGACGTGAAGATTTGCAATATTTAAAACAAGAACATGAGGATGTGAAACCTGAAATGGAGGAAATAATAAAATGGATATAAAAAAATTAAATAAAATACTAGATGAAGTGTTTACACCAGACATTGATGAAATAATATCTAAACAAGATATAATAGGAATTAGATTAAGTGGTGGCATAGACTCTGCGTTTATGACCTACTTATTCATGTCTAGGTATCCTAATAAAAAAATATTACCTATAACAATGTATAATAAATTAAGACCTGCAGCTATAGATTCAGTAAAAAAAGTAGTAAATGCTTTGAGAATATTAAATCCAAATAGTACTCTTTTGAATAATGAAATTGCATTTTTTGATACAAGTGGATTTGTAAAAACACCTGAGATGATAGAAGAATTTGAAAAAACTGGTAAAAAATATAATCCTAAAGATATTTTTCAAAGAAAATGGTTTACAAAATTATATGATAAGTATTCAGATTTACATATGTATTGTTCTGGTGAAACTTTAAATCCACCAATAGATGAACAACCTAAAATAATTACAGGTGAGTTGCGTAAGTTTCCAGAAGATAGAAATCATAAAAGAGATAAATTGATTTCTAAAAAAAATTTAAACGGTGTTTACAAGTATGAGTTTAGACCGTTTCGTAACAAAAACAAACGTCAAGTCGCAGAATGGGTAAAACAATTAGGTTTAGACAAAACACTTTTTCCTGTAACTGAAACTTGTGAGACCGAAATAGAAATGTACAAAGAATATGCTAAACCAGATTTTTTCAATTTGCCATATAAATTACACGGAATAGAACCTTGTAAAAGATGTTGGCCTTGTAGAGAAAAGTATTGGGCATATGGTTATTACGATTTTGGTGCAACCGAAACAGTTGAAGAATATAAATTATAATGGAAATTGATTTACAATTATTTAAAAATATAATAGCTGAGGCAAGACACAATAGCGATCTATTAGACTCATATAGTCCTAATCAATTTTTGTCAAAAGAAAAAATTATATCTCATATTAGAGATTTAAATATTGTAAATAGTGATTCAGAAATAACCATATTAGGTAGTTGGTATGGAAGTATCTTTATTCCGTCTTTTAAAGAAGCAAAAAGGATTTCATTAATTGATTTAGATAAAAATGTTATTAGTATAGCAAAACAAAGATTATTTAAACATTATAAAAATTTAGATTTTATTACAAGTGATGTGTTTGATGAAAATAGATATGGTAGAATAAGATATGCAAACCTTATTATTAATACTTCTTGTGAACATATGAAGCCAATGAAAGATTTAAAGGCACTAGATAAGTCTAAAGCTTATTTCGCTTTTACATCTAATAATATGTTTAATATAGAAGGTCATATTAACTGTGTTAATAATATTGAGGAATTTAAAAATCAATTGCCTAAAAACGCTAAGGTATTAATTGAAGATAATATTAAAGATGATAGAGGAACAAGATTTATATTAGTAGGTAAATTATGAAAAGAGTAATATATAGTTTTTACATTGACATTCCAAAAGATGAATTAGATATATTTGATAAAAATATACTTAAAGAAAATCATACACCCATAAATTATGTAACTAAAGATGCATTTAAACAAAACTATTCTAAGTTAGTAGCCTGCAAAAAATGGTATGCTAATCAAATAGATGTACCTTTTAAAATGTTTGAGTATGATAGTGCTTTTATATTTTACAAAGACAAATTAAAATCACAATATCCATTTTTAACAACATACAATATAGTAAATTTTTATAAATTACATCTTCTATATGAATTAGCAAAAAATTATGATGAAATACTTTATTTAGATTTTGACGTTATACCTATGAAATCTGATAACTTTTTTGAAAGATGGGATTTGTCAAAAGGGATTGCTATACACCATAACACTCACAAAGTTTTACAGATGAGTCAAGTTACTGATCATACACAAACTATAAGAAGTCCAACATCAAAATATTATAATGCCCAAGCCATGTTAATGGATAGAGGGTTAGACATCAAACATAATGTTGTTAATACAGGTATTGTAGGAATTAATAAAGATCATCTAAAACAGTTAAAATATTTTGATAACTTTAAATCTGATTTAAATGAAATGGGTAAACTTACAAAAGGACACGATTTTTTTCCTGAAAAAATAACAAACTTTTTTGGTTGGGATAACGAAACGCTTTTTGCTGTTAAACTAGCAGAAAATAATGTTAATGTTCAATGGTTAGAAGATAGATGGCATTATTTCTTTTACAATCAAGGATATATACCAAATGAAGTAGTCTTATGTCACGCTATTAATAAAAGATTTGATATAGTGTGGAGAGCTTATAATGCTTAAAATATGCACAGTATATTTTAAAGGTTCATATACTCCTGATTATGTTTCTAGGTTGTATAAATCACTAAAAAGAAATAGCTCAGTACCATTTCAATTTATATGTCTAAGTGATACGGACGTTGAAGCTGATCTTGTATTACCATACAATCATCATAGTAATATAAAAAAACATTGGCATAAGTTAAAGTTTTTTAGTCCACAATTTGGTTATCAACAACCAAATGATGATATTATTATTATGGATATAGATCAAGTAATTGTTAATAATATAGATCAAATACTATCTTATCCTGTCAATGATAACGAATTATTAACGTATGAAAGCTGGTGGAATAGTAAAACCAATCAATTTGCAGAAAAAGTAGTTTTACCTATAAACGGAGGATTTTACAAGTTTAAATCGGGTAGTTTGAAGTTTATATGGGATGATTTTTCATTAAATCCAGAGTATTGGCAGCTTCATTACTACAACAAAGGTGATGTTCATTACAAATATTATGGAGAACAAAATTTTGTTAATTGGAAATTAGAACAGTATAATAGTAAAATAAAAAAAATACCAGCTGAATGGATAGCTAAATATGCTGATACTAATAGAGAACGAATGGTGCTAAATAAAATGTATTCTAAAAAATTTAATACTGACTATATGATATTAGATGATGTAAATGATAAAATAAAAATTGTTCATTTTTTGGGTGTAAACAAAAACATACATACTCACAATGACATGTTTATAAAAAAGTACTGGTTATAATGACAAAAGATAAAATTTTTAAAGAAAAAAAGATGGCTGCTGTATCTAATAGTAGGCCAGGAGATGTTGATACGTCAGATTGGTTTTCAACTTTATCAAAAGAGGGTGAAGAACGTAAAAAAGATCCTAATTCTATTATGAATAGGGCAAAAGATAAGAGAAGTTGGTTTTGTGTTCATCCATTTGCTGAAATGTTTATAGAATTAGATGGTTCGTACAAAGCTTGTTGTCTTGCAGGTAAAAGTGATAAACACAATATAAACAACACTTCAATAAAATCATGGATGGAAGATAGTGATTATCTTAATAATCTTAGAAAAGAAATGTTAGATCCTTCAAAAGGTACTAAAGCTATAAACGAACATTGCATAAGATGTATTAGTGATGAAAAACGTTACGGTAAATCCAGAAGAACACATCACATGTGGAGAGAGTCAAACAGTAAAGGTCGTTGGGATGCAATTGAAAGAAATGTCAGAATGTTTGAAAAAACAGGTTTTTGGACTTTTGATGAAAGAATAATGCAGATACAACTGAAATCATTTGGAATAGAATGTAATTTAGATTGTCATATGTGTAACCATGACAGCTCATCCATGCGTATTGATATGATGAATAAACACAAAGTATATAGTGAAAAAATGTTTGGGTCAATGAAAAATACAGTTAGAAAAATTAAACTTGTTGAAGATAATTTAAATAAAATAGATAAAAAAGAAGTTATTGAACAGATAAAAGAACTTGCACCTTATTTAAATAGTATAAAAATTATAGGCGGTGAACCATTAATAATGAAAAGATATTTTGATTTTTTAACTGAAATAGTTAAAACAGGTCATGCCCCAAATATTGTAGTTAAATTTCAAACTAATCTTACTAAATTAGGTGAAGGTAATCATAAATTTATAGACTTTGTTCCAAAATTTAAACAAACGTCATTTACTGCATCTATTGACGGTGTTGGTCAATATGCTGAATATTTAAGAAGAAGATCAAATTGGAGAGAAATTGAAGATAATATAGACCTACTAAATTCAAAAAAATATCAAGGTAAAGCCTTTGTTGATGTAAATTCAGTAGTTACGTGTTTTAGTGTTTTACGTTTTGATGAGGTTATTAAATATTGTAAAGAAAATCCTGGTATTAGAAGTGCTGGTTGGTTGATGATAGAGCGACCTAAATCATTAAGAGTAAACAATTTACCTAAAGAATTAAAAGAACAGTTAATATCAAAATATGAAGGTTGGCCAGACATACAAGCTGCACTCAAATTGCCTGAAGAAAAAGACAATGATTTCCAAGATACATTGAATTACATGTTAAAACAAGATAAAGCTTATAAAGGAACTAAATGGGAAATGAACTTATTTGACGTATTTCCAGAACTTAAAAAATATTATAAATAATAAAAAGATATTTATGGTTGATATAAAAAAACAAAAAGAGTATATAGAAAAAATACAAAAATGTCAAAGAAATTGGGATCATTCAAAAGAAATTCCTAAAGAACACATTGACTATCTTTTGTGGGTAGCACAAAATGCTCCTTCAAAACAACATGAAGCATATTATGATGTCTACTACACATATAAAAGAAAAACAATCGAAGAATTATACAAGTGGACGTGGGGTTCAACTCATTCAAGTGACATATCTAATAGACCACCAGCAACTTGGAGAAATCCTCAAGTAAATGCCAACTTTTTTATGTTATTTGTTATGAAACATCCGCCTACAGCAAGAAATTCAATGGTTGATGGAACAACCGCTAAAACTGATCATGCTCCTAGATGGGAAAATGGCTTGGTAGCTGTAGGTACAGCACTAGGATTAGTTATGAGAGCTGCAGCTGAATTAGGATATGCTACAGGATGTAATAAAAACAACAGTCAAGGTCCAGATTGTGATTTTAATTGGGAACGTAGATTAGGTCTTTTTGATGATATTTACGTTCATAAAAAGAAAAAAATGTTATATGGTTTAGGAATAGGTTATCCACAAGAAGGTAGACCGAGAAATGAATTTGATGATTATGAATTAGTAATTGGTGCTGCTAATGGCCACAATCTTTCTTTACATGATAAAGGTGATGAACGAGATATTAGAGGTTGGAAATATAGACAATGTAAAATCGTAGATATAAGAACTTCAGATAAAGCAGTTGATCCTTACGGCAATATTCATCACTTACCTGAAAAACCATCACTATCTACTAACACCGAACGTTTCCGAGATATTAAACTTATAGAAATTGAATAATTCCTTTTTACGAGAGGTCTATTAATATAGTTGATGCAAAGTTGATGATATGAGAATAATTTGTTGCAGATTTGGTAGTAAGTTTACTCAATGGCACGTTGATAATCTAAAACATATGATTGATAAGTACTCTGGTCTAAAGTATGATAGCTTTGAAGTTATAGAAGAAGACCTATATGGCAATTGGTTTAATAAATTTCAAATGTATGATAAGTTCCGAGATGGTGAAAATTTATATTTCGATTTAGATGTTATTATTTACAACAAACTTCCTAATCTTGTACGAAAGAACTTTACACTATTAGATGATACATGGTGGAGAGATCGAGCCCACACACCACTTAATTCATCTATTGTATCATGGACTGGTGATGTATCATATATATGGGACAAATTTAAAGAGAATGATAAAGAGTATGTGGCTTCTTATATTAGAGGAAGTGATGAGTGGTATTATAAAAACATAGATTATGAAACATTTGATAAGATATGTCCTTCAATAAAAAATTATATCTACTATAAGCCATTATCATATAGTATGTGTACACTCGGTCAAATGCACCACTTACAAGAGAAAGGTTGGACGGGTTGGTATTCTAATTATTTTTTAAAGATAAGGTAATCTCAAATCTGAAAAGTCTTTACAAATGTCTATATCAAAACAGTCAAATTTTTTTATATTTTTATATAATTGTGCAAAGGCATTTGAATTTCTTTCAAAATCATTAATACCTTTGTGTTCATATTCAGCACACATAGGTAAATAAATTTTTGTTTTGTAACCAGCTTTTACAAAGTGATAAGCACCAATTTTTTTAGTTTTAAATACACATCCTGAAGTGTTTGTTCCAGTTACTATTACTTGTGTATCTTCTTTATCTAAATTAAAATTTAAATATTGTTGTAGTTTTAACTTTAAGTAATCTATAGAGTATATGTTATCGTTAGATTCATTTTCAGTTGGTATAATCCATTTAAATGCATTATGAAGAGCTATATTTCTAAGCTCTTTTAGTCTTTCATCAAATTTATTAATTGATGTTGAAAATAATACACATTTTTCTCTATCAATATGTGTTGAAGATAATATTTCTGCTAAAGCTGAATATCTTACATTATCACTATATTTGTCGGAAGTTAAAGAGGGATGTCCATAAAAGTCTATTAATATTATAAGAGTTTTCACAACCAATCATTATTTGCTTACAATATCAATTGCAACTTTAAGAGCTTCTAATTTGTCTTTAGCCTGTCTTAATTTTTTCTTTGCGTCATCATTTTTTGAATCACTAATAGCTTTATGCTCAAAAAGTGCTAATTTTAAAGCAAATATTTGATCAATATTGTCAACCTCTTCAAGTAAAGCTTGTATAATTCTTGGATAAAACTTAGTATCCAAACGATTTTCACTAAGTACTAATCCTTCTTTTTCAGCTATTCTCATTACAGATTTTTCAAACTGTTCTTGTTCTGTTTTATTTTTTTGATATGTTGATTCATGTATTTCATCAATATTCATGTACTTTATAAGTGCTTGATATTGAGGATTATTTTCTTCGTATGGTATGATGGTTGTAAATACTGATTTCTTATCTTCAGTTGTTGTTTGCACTTCTATATTTTGTCTTTCATTATCTATAAAATATGCAGTTAAAAAATTATCTTTTAAAAATTCTTCAGTTAACATAATGTCCTTTCATTAATAAATTATATTACGATTTATTTATACGCAAGTAATAGGTATTTGCTGTTACTGCTGTTCCATTTGGAAACTCTTGTGCTCTATAATCGTCTGTGTTTACATATCGTGTTTGATAATTACCAGAACCATTTAAAATAGTATTTGCCATACCAGAACCTCTTATATTTCCGGAACCAGATGATCCTAAATTATAAGTTATTTTATATCCATCTGTAGAAGAAGCAGCAGTATATCTAATCCATTCTTGCACCAATGAATTAAATGTGGTAGATGTATATTGATGAATATTCTCATCTTCGTTGATAGCATATGGTAATGTAAAAGATGGTGCTGATCCATTTACTCTATACAAATAATAATTTGTAATTGTTGTTGGTTGATCCAGTGTTTCTGGAATACCACCAGCTGTATATAAACTTGTATTGGCTCTTGTATCACTAAATACAGCAGTTGATGAAATTCTTGTTGCACCAGACACACTTGTTGCTGATGATATAAAATACGTTCCTGCTTGTTGCGTAGTCGTTGTTGCAGCGGTTAATAAATTTATTGCTGGATGTAAAAATGTATCTTTTACGTCTTGTAAACTCATTGCTTGTATTTGACCACTTCCGTTATAATATACAGGCCAAGTTTTTCCTGTATCTGCTGTTGTTGATACAGTTGCTGTTGATGAATTTATTTTTGAGTAATTTACTGTTACTGTGCCTGGTTCTGCTGTTGTTGCTTCACTTGGAAATGCTGTTTGGGTCCATGAATAAGCACCAGCTTTTTTTCTAGTATCTGTAATTGTTCCTAAATTTCCACCTGAACTAACTACTGATAATGCAACACTAGGATTTAATGAGTATTGATAAATTATTTGATCTACTATCGAGTCAACCATTGCAGTTGACATTTCTCTTAAATTTCCACTAACTTCATATAAAGGTATTCTAGTTGCCATAATATCTCCATTATTTAATATTAATAAATCTATTTATAATATTTATGCGCCTGCTCCATATAATGTTTTTACAACTACACCTGATGAGTTTAAAATCTGTAGTGTAATAACGTTTTTAAGTTGATCTTGTCCAATTGCATCATTGGCCATGTTTGCTTCTCCAACTGTATCTGTACCGATCATTGTACCTGTAATAACACCAGAACTGCCTGTGGTTACAACTGTACCAGTTTCATTTGGAAGTGTTATAATTCTGTCCGCTGTTGGATCAACAGCTGCTAAAATTGTTTCAAAGTTATCAACAGTTGTCCCTTCAAACACAAACCCACCGTTACTTTGTGTAGTGTAGAAAAACCCGTCAGTTGATAAATTTTTTGATCCAAAATCAATATAATTAGTTAGACTTGAAATAGTATCTACAGTCAAAACTTTTCCTGTGGATAAAGTGACATTATCATCAATTGTAATTGTATCAGCATTTGATGAACTAATTGTATTACCAGCAACTTGAATAGTTCCTAATGAATGAATGCCAGTTCCTTGTGCAGTAAATTCACCTGTAATTGTTACATCACTTGGTAAAGAAAATGTAACTGTATCTGTAGCAGAAACTACAGCACTAATTTGATTTGCTGTGCCTGAAAATGTAATTGCTTGAGTGTTTGAAATTGATTGTGTATTAGAGCCATCAGTAATATCAAATGATAAACTTCCTGCAATTGATGAATACAATTCATTTACAGCGCCTATAACTGATGTTGCAGAAATATTTGAGTCAAGTGTTGCAATATCACCAAAATCACTTGCCGCTAGAGAATTGAACTGTGTTCTAAACGTTTCAAGTGTATCTGTTTCTGATATGAATTTTACAGCCATTATTTTTTAATAACCTCTTTTAATAGTTTTTTAATTTCAAATAGTTCACTCTTTAAAGTATTTATTTCTTTTACTGTATCTCTTAAAACATCACTTTGTTTTTCTCTTGCTTTATATCTACTCATATAAAGTTGATATTCAGACTTATTTACATTTACAATTGCGTTAGAGTTTGTATCTCTTACTAAACTTGCAAAACCTTCAACTTGTAATTTACTCATATTAGACAGCCAATGCAATTCCTCTCATATCTCTTAATACTGGTGGATATGATGAATTAGTTCCTTTCATTACTATTTTAAGTTGGAATGATGTAAAGTCATGTATATCAGTTGCAGAATATTTGTATTCTCTAAATGTAGTATCATCTTCAGCAGGAGTAA
>Ga0255753_1001121_pt1 | contig 33047 bp, 19 predicted proteins | sample 041ome_10_FD_179953 | JGI IMG/M metagenome (GOLD analysis project Ga0255753, IMG submission 179953) | Coastal salt marsh microbial communities from the Groves Creek Marsh, Skidaway Island, Georgia - 041412US metaG (version 2) | ecosystem: Environmental > Aquatic > Marine > Intertidal zone > Salt... | reverse complement strand
GAGAGAGAGAGAGAGAGAGAGAGAGAGAGAGAGAGAGAGAGAGAAAGAAAGAGAAATTTGTAAAACCAGGAAAAAGTTTAGAGAGAAAGTACGCATAGAGTATTTGCAAAACGCACAACCAAAAACAGGCATGACACAAACTTTTTTTTTGTTTTCATCCCTCGTGCCTCGTCAACGAGAAATTTTGGACAAAATTCTGCCCCCCCCTCGGCCCCATTACACAGCTCCTCCCGTTCGTCGTTGTTTTTGAACGCGAGAAGATACATAAAAGAAGTGCGCACGCGCACGCGCACAAGAGACAGCTAACCAGGCAGCCAGGCAGTTAGCCAGAAAGACGATCCGATCGTTCTGTTCGTTGCTACTCTCGAAAAAGGAGAAAATGGCGGAAACAATTAAGACGACGACTGAATCAGACGCGTTGAGAGGCATCGAACGCATCGGAGCGCACTCTCACATACGCGGTTTAGGATTAGACGACGCGTTAGATGCGAAGAATGTTTCGCAAGGGATGGTTGGTCAAGAAGACGCGCGCAAAGCGTGCGGGGTTATTTTGTCCATGATTAAAAGTGGAACGATCGCTGGGAGAGGCGTGTTGTTAGCCGGTCAACCGGGGACGGGAAAGACGGCGTTGGCCATGGGAATTGCGAAGAGTTTGTTGGACATGGATTACGGAGTTAAGTCTTCTGGATCAGCTGGGAGTAGGAAAGCGAGTTTAAGAGGACAAGATGGCGGAGATAAAACTAGCAACAACATGGAAAGTAACGAAGAAACGCCATTCGCGATGATGGCGGGTTCGGAGATTTTTAGCACAGAAATTTCAAAAACAGAAGCGTTGAGACAGGCGTTTAGGAAAGCGATTGGGGTGAGGATACGGGAGGAAACGGAAATCATCGAAGGTGAAGTCGTGGAGATTGAAATTGATCGACCGACGGCGGGGAACGTCGCGCCAAAAGTTGGAAAGTTGACTTTGAAAACAACCGATATGGAGACGGTGTACGACTTAGGGACGAAGATGATCGAATCGATCAACAAAGAAAAAGTCACCAGTGGTGATGTGATTACTATCGATAAGAGCACGGGAAGAGTGCAAAAGTTAGGACGCTCGTTCGCGCGATCGCGCGATTACGACGCGACCGGGCCGACGACAAAGTTTGTTTCTTGCCCGGAAGGTGAGTTGCAAAAGCGAAAAGAGATTGTGCACACGGTGACGTTACACGAGATTGATGTCATCAATTCGCACACGCAAGGCTTCATGGCATTGTTCTCCGGCGACACTGGCGAAATTCGCGACGAAGTTCGAGAACAGATCGACGAAAAAGTCGCCGAGTGGCGAGAGGAAGGCAAGGCAGAAATCATACCGGGCGTTTTGTTCATCGACGAAGTGCACATGTTAGACGTGGAGTGTTTTTCGTTTTTGAATCGAGCGCTGGAGAATGACTTATCTCCCGTGTTAGTTGTGGCCACAAACAGAGGTATCACGAAAATCCGAGGCACCAACTATCGATCCCCTCACGGTATACCGATTGACTTGTTAGACCGCCTCTTGATCATCCAAACGAAGCCGTACACGGAGAAAGAGATGAAATTAATAGTCAACATCCGGTGCGAAGAAGAAGACGTGAACATGTCCGAGGACGCGAAAGATTTACTCACTAAAATCGGTTCGGAGACCAGTTTACGATACGCCATTCAACTAATCTCCGCGTCCGCTTTGGTCGCCAACAAGCGGAAATCGGCCAAAGTCGAAACCGACGACGTCTCGAAAGCGTACAACTTATTCATCGACGTGAAACGAAGTACAAAGTTCATGATGGAATACAGCTCACAGTACGTGTACAACGAAGCCAACGAGACAGACATGGAAACTTAAAAAGGTGGTGTTTATATGTATCACCACGTATACATACATTCACGCATTGTGTTTTTATTAAAAGTTCAGAATTTTTTTTCAAAGCGTGAGCGAGGCACACTAAATATCATCTAAATAACTTTTAAGGAGCGCTTTCTTGTGAAAATCACACTCGCACTCTTTACTTTTCAACGTTTCCGGCAAAGCACATAATCACGCTTTAAAAAGAAAACGATATATTCCGCCTTAAGGTTAGATAGAACACACCCAAGCTTCTTAACTGCAGTACATCGTAAGACTGCGGCTCCCGGCGATTGAAGAAAAAGTAATTTTAAACAAACACATTAACAAAGGTATGTTTGTTAGCGCGCGCTTCTTCATCACCTTCTGTGATGATGATTTTGACCCTAGGGCTTATCATCGAAGGAGAGATCTTTCTCGTTCTCTCTCTCTCTCTCTCTCCGTCGGTCCTTCATCTATCGAACGAACTCAGCCTTCTCGCGCGCAGAGCTGTCTTTTTCTTTTTCGTTCTTCTTCTTCTTCTTCTTCTTCTTTCTTTTCCTCTCTCTCTCTCTCTCGACGACGACGACGACGACGTTTTTACCACTCTCTTTATTCGTTCGTTCCTCTCGCGTGCTGACATCTTTCTTCTCTCTCTATCTTCTTCTTGTGTTCACAGACCACTGCTAAAATAAAAAATGGTGAACCAAGCGTACATCGATAAGAGAAAGTATGGCGAACGCGTCTACGATTTGCTCGACAACTACGACTCCGCGTTGCTCGTGCACTGCGATAACGTCGGCTCCAAGCAATTCATGGACATTCGTACTGCGTTGAGACCGAACTCGGTCGTTTTGATGGGTAAGAACACGCTCATGAGAAAGATCATCGGCAACTATTGCACGGAAAAGGGCAACAACGATTGGATGGTGTTGCACGATAATTTGATCGGCAACGTTGGCGTCATCTTCACGAAAGACGACGTGAAGGACGTCAAGACGAAGGTCTCCGAGTTCGTCGTTCCGGCTCCCGCGAAGGTTGGCTCCACCGCGACGTGCGACGTCACCATCCCGGCGGGCGTCACCCCGTTGGAGCCGTCCCAAACCGGTTTCTTCCAGCTGTTGAACATCGCGACGAAGATCAACAAAGGGGCGATCGAAATTTTGTCCGACGTCACCGTCGTTACGAAAGGCGAACGCGTCGGTTCCTCCGCGGCTGCTTTGTTGGGTAAGATGAAAATCACGCCGTTTGAATACGGTTTGGTTGTCAAGTACATCTACGACAAGGGCGCCTTGTACCCGGCGGCGGTTTTGGACATCACCGACGAACAGTTGGCGTCCAAGTTTGCCGCTGGCGTATCCAATATCGCCTCTATCTCTTTGGCGACGAAGTACCCGACTTTGGCGGCGGTGCCGCACTACATCGTCAACTCGTACAAGAACGTGTTGGCCATCTCCATTGGTACCGAGTACACCTTCGAGTTGGCGCAAAAAGTCAAGGACTATTTGGCCAACCCGAGCGCGTTCCAAAGCTCTGGCGGTGGCGGCGGTGGTGGCGGCGGCGATGCCGCACCGGCCGCTGCTGCTGCTGCGCCGGTCGTCGAAGAAGAGGAAGAAGATATGGGCTTCGACTTGTTCGATTAAAAGAAACGTTGACCTTTTCCGACGAAGATCTGTTTGGTTTGCTGCGCACGAGACGAGTACATCACATCATAGCGTATTAATCTAGTATCAATCTTTAATATAAATACTTTAGTATTATTGAATTTAGAGAGAAGGAGGAGAAATATAGCTCCTATCGCTTCCAGCGCTTCCTTTTTTTTATTTTTTACGTACTTTTTCACTGCGGAACGAAGTCGTTGGGAATATGGCAGATCTTCTCTAAAAAAAACGATCTAGGCGCGAGACCGTTTCCTCACACACAACTTCAGTTTGTTCAAACACGAATCGCAACGCGTGAGAAAGGCAGACATTTATTAAAGAAATGGAAGAAACCGATATATCTATCCCAGTTTCCACGGGGACGACCATCCTCGCCTGCGCCTATCGAAACGGTGTCGTGTTAGCCGCTGATTCCCGAACGTCCACGGGCGTGTACGTTGCCAACAGAGCGAGCGATAAAATCACCCAAATATGCGACAACGTGTGGATGTGCCGTTCTGGATCCGCCGCGGACACGCAAAATGTCGCCGCGTACGTGAGAAGAATGGTCGAAGAGCACGCCATGGAAAGGAATGGTGGTGGTCTCGATGCAGAGTCGATGATGGTGGACGTTCGTTTGGTGGCAAAACTGACGCAGAAAATAGCGTACGAGAACAAGGAAAGGTTACAAGCTGGGATGATCATCGCCGGTTGGGATCGAGTCCGAGGCCCACAAGTGTATGGGATACCACTCGGTGGCTCCATGTTAGAAGCGCCGTTTAGCGTCAGTGGGTCTGGTTCGGCGTATATTTACGGGTACTTAGACAACACGTATAAAGAGAACATGGAAAGAGAGGAGTGCGAGAAGTGGATGACGGAGGCTATTTCGCTGGCAATTGCGAGAGATGCGAGTTCTGGAGGGGTTATTAGATTGGTCACGATACACGAGAACGGATGCGAGAAGCAGTGCGTGTTGCCAAAAGATCACAAGGTGTGCGATGGGGAGTTCAAGCAAGTAGATGCCGTACCGACAGCGATGATTTAAAACCGACGGCGATTTAAAAAAATGAGGAGTAGGAGTAGATACCTAGTATTTCATATTTGGTTTTGTAGTAAGAGAAGTATATTATTAGAACAGCGCTTTAATACACGCGTTTCATCGGAGGGATGACATCCATTTCTTTATCTAAGGTGTAGTGATGTACCGGTCGATAGTCAATTTTCACGCTGTTGTCTCTTTCGTCGATGTACCCAAGCGTATGTTTCATCCATGCATCGTCCAATCTATCCGGGAAATCCTCTCTGGCGTGTGCACCTCTCGATTCTTTCCTTTGCTCTGCACCGTGCATGGTAATTCTCGCGTTCGGCATCAAGTTATGCAACTCCAACGCTTCGACTAAATCCGTGTTCCAAACTAAACTCTTATCCGTGACGTGTAAACTTTCCATCTCTTTCGCGACTTGGTCAATCTTCACGCACCCTTCAGCTAACGTCTCTTGCGTTCTAAACACTGCCGCGTCGTCCTGCATGACGCGCTGCATGCGTTTTCGTAACTCACTGGTCGATTTATTGTTTTGAGCGCCTTTATCGTTGTACCGAATGTCGTTTAATCGTTTCACGCTATGCTCGCCATTCAGTTCGTTCTTCAGAGGTTTATGTTTTTGTCCGGGTTTCAAACCAGATTCTTTAACCGTGTTCGCGCAAGCTCGGCCAAAGACGACAATATCTAACAAGGAGTTTGCACCTAGTCGATTGGCGCCGTGAACAGAAGCGCACGCGGCTTCCCCGGCCGCTAATAAACCTGGGACGACTCGATCTGGGTCGCTTCCGTCCTTGGCCGGTGCGACGACTTCGCCTTTATAATTAGTCGGGATACCTCCCATGTTATAATGTACAGTTGGAATGACGGGAATCGGCTCTTTGGTCACGTCTACGCCGGCAAAAATGGCTGCGGTTTCAGAAATACCAGGCAATCGTTCCGCTAACAATTCTGGCGGTAAATGGTTCAAGTGCAAGTAAATGTGATCCTTTTCTTTCCCGACTCCTCGTCCTTCTCTGATTTCCATCGTCATCGATCTCGAGACAACATCTCTGGACGCTAAATCCTTCGCCGATGGCGCGTATCGTTCCATGAATCTTTCACCTTCACTGTTCCTTAAAATACCACCTTCACCTCTGGAACCTTCGGTGATTAAACATCCAGCGCCATAGATACCCGTCGGGTGAAACTGAACAAACTCTAAATCTTGCAACGGCAACCCAGCTCTGACAGCCATGGCGTTCCCGTCTCCCGTGCACGTGTGCGCGCTCGTCGCAGAAAAGTAGGCTCGTCCGTAACCACCGGTCGCTAAAATCGTCTTGTGCGACCTAAACCTGTGTAGAGTACCATCTTCTAAACACATCGCCAAAACGCCTACGCACGCGCCCTGTTCGTCCATTATCAAATCAAGCGCGAAATATTCTACGAAAAATTGCGTTTCGTGTCTCAACGCTTGCCCATACAATGTGTGCAACATCGCGTGTCCAGTTCTATCTGCTGCGCACGCGCATCTGTACGCCTGACCGCCTTTCCCGTAGTCCAAACTTTGGCCCCCAAAAGCTCTTTGGTAAATCTTCCCTTCCTCGGTCCTCGAAAACGGCAATCCATATCGTTCCAACTCTCTCACCGCTTCCGGCGCCTCTCTACACATGTACTGAATTGCGTCTTGATCTCCCAACCAATCCGCACCTTTCACGGTATCATACGCGTGCCAGCGCCAATCGTCTTCGGACATGTTCCCCAATGCGGCGTTGATGCCGCCTTGCGCCGCTACCGTGTGCGATCTAGTCGGAAAGAGTTTCGTAATGCACGCGGTTTTGTACCCGTGTTCGGACAAGCCAATGGCGGCACGTAAACCAGCACCACCGGCGCCGACGACCACGGCGTCGTACTCGTGGTCGATGATTTCGTAATCTTTTCCGAAACCGTTATTCGATGAAAAAGCTCTTGTTCCTCGCTTTTGTTTAGAGGAGGAAGTAGTTGGAACGCTATTCGCAGCGTTTAATCTTCTCCTTCCGGTTGTTGGTGTTGGTGTTGATGGTGTTCCTGTAGCCGCCGCCGCCGTCGTCGTCGTCGTCGTCGTCGTCGCGATCCTTCTTCTGCCGGCAAATGTAGTAAAGTTAGTGTTGTTGTTGGTACTATTGCCAACGCTACTCGTTGCGCTCGTCACGCCAGCGCGTAAAATTTTCGCAGCACTCGCAGTCCCGATCGTTCTCACGTCATTGGACAAGATTCCTCTCGATGATGACGACGACGACGACGACGACAACAACGACAACGACACTCCTCGCGCGATCTTGCTACCCGATCGTCTCATCTTTCCACGCTCTCAAAACAACAAGATGAATGCGTTTTATTATGATGTTATTATATTCTTGACAAGTTGCTCCACCTCTTTGAAGTGAAGTTGAAGTTGAAGTGTTTGGACGTGAAAAACCGCTTTGGGGAGGGTGGTTGGGGGGGTGACTCGTACTTTTTTGTTTTTTTTCGACGACGGCGATGACGACGACGCAGGCGACAAACAGGCGACACTTTTATTACTTTTTCGTTGATTTCTCTCCCCCGTTACGTATTCGTTCTCGAGAGGAGACCCGCGAAGAGAAGGAGGTCTGCGCAATCACTCATCGAGCAGAAACAAAAAGAACTGCGCGTTCTTTGCGTTTACGCGCGGGCGCTCGATAGTTTTTTACTCGCGCGCGTGCACACACACACAGTCACAGCGTTTCGATAAGGAAGAGAATCTCAACAAGTTTGTTTGTTTTGGTGTGGCGGCGACTCGCTGCTCGTTTTAGAAGTCGGGAAAGAAAGAGAGAGAAAAAGAAAAGATGGTCCCGCACAACCAAGGAGCGAAGGAGTTCGAGGGATACTCGAAGATATGGCACGAAGCCGCGAAGAGTTTAGCGAAAGAGATGGTCGGAAGTAGTTCTTCTCATAATAATAAAGGTGGTGTCAACGTTGAGAGTTCGTCTAAAAAGAAATCGAAGAAGACGAGCACGAAAGAGGAACGAGAACGGGACGAGCAGGAAGAAGAAGAAAATTTTTCGAAACTTCTCGAGGAGAAGGAACGTATCGCGAAAGAAGCCATCAGAGAGAGAGAAAAACAGCACGAGAAATTAACCGCGAGGAAAACTGGAGGCGGCTTTCAGAATTTAGTTCGAACTACTGGAACTGCGTCTGATAAGATCGCGAGCAATACGATCGCAGTGCAAGACGACGCCACGGCCAACCTGAAACAGTTGGAGAGTTTATTGGAACTGTGCGAGAAAGCGAGACTGAAAGGAGGGAAGAGAGGCGCCGCGCAAGCCATTCAAGCACTCGAGGAGCTTTTTAAATCGGCACTGTTACCTTCGGATAGAAAATTGAAGTATTTTGCGGACCAAAATTTAAAAGACAGCGATAAGTTTCCTCATGAACGCAAACGGTTGATGTATTGGTACGTGGAGGATTACATCAAACGATGTTACCATCGGTTCGTGCAATCGTTAGAGGCGCTGTCGAAAGATCCTTTGGTTATTTTAAAAGAGAAATCTATGAAGTGTGCGTTTGGTTTATTAGTCAATAAACCGGAAGCGGAGTTACAGTTGTTGAGATTATTGACAAACAAATTGGGCGATCCGCAAAGAAAGATGGCCTCGAATGCGAGCCATCTTTTGTTGGAGGTTACGGTAAAACACCCGATGATGAAATCGATTGTCGCGAGAGAAGTGGAGCAGTTCATGTTTCGACGAGGCGTCAGTTTAAAAGCGCAATATTATGGCGCCGTTTTATTGAACCAAATGCCGCTGTCGCACAAAGGCGATGGGCCAAAACTAGCCAAACAGTTGGTCGAGACGTATTTCAGTTTATTTCAGTTTTTGTACGACAAGTCGAGGTATACCATCGAGAACAACGATAACGACAGAGATAGTAAAGATAATATCACAATCAATGACAGCAAGAGTCCCGCGAAAGGTGGAAAGAAGAAGAGGTTTCATCCGAAAGGCGGACGAGGAGGAGGAGGTCGAGGCCGAGGCCGAGGCCGAGGTAAAAAACACGCTGCGACTCCAACAACTTTGAGCTCTGCGAACGAACAAATCGGTTCCGGTGTCGACGCTCGAGTCGTTTCTGCGCTTTTAACTGGTATCAACCGCGCGTTCCCGTACGTCGCTCAATCTGAAAGGGAAGCTATGGTTGAAAAAATCGCTCCGGCGCTTTTCACCACGGCGCACTCGCCGAATTTAGCCGCCTCGATTCAAGCATTGACGTTGATTTTTCAATTGCACTCGTCCAAGAAAAAATCATCGATTACGGATAGGTATTATCGAGCGCTTTACGAGGTGTGCAATCATCCGCAAGTGCCGAAAGCGGCGCACGCGGCGCCTTTTTTATCCCTTGTGTTTAAATCTCTGAAAGCTGATAACAATAATAACAAAACAACTAACGGAGACATGAAAAATCACAAGAAGAGACCACATGATGACAATGACGACGAAAAGGAAAATAAAAGTGACAGTAACGAACACATCGCGCGAACTTTAGCCATCGTGAAGCGTTTATTACAAGTTGCCGTGCACGCGCCAGCGACATTCGCTTGCGGCGCTTTAATGGCAACTTCTGAGTTCTTCCGCATCCGACCAGCCCATTGGAAGATGGTTGAAAAAGAAGAAGGGAAGAGTAAGGAACGTGCGACGAACGGGGTTTCGACGTTGCGAGGAGAAAACAGCGAGAGCGAGGGAGAAGTAGACGACGATGAGGAGGAGGAGGAGGAGGAAGGCAAAGACAACGTGGAAGGAAGCAATCAAGGTAGAACTTCAAACGCTTTGTCGTATGATCCGTACAAACGCGAACCACTCTACGCAAACGCACATCTCACGTGTCTGTGGGAACTCACCGCGTTAGCTTCGAACGTCCATCCTTCCGTAGCCGCGATGGCTAAAAGCTTGCTCAAGGGCGAAGAAGTTTCCTACGACGGCGATCCGTTGACGGAAATGACTTTAATGTCTTTCCTTGATAAATGGTTGATGAAGAAAAGTGGAAGTAAAATCGCCAAGAAGGCAAAGAGCAGCGTCTTTGATACGTCCGCGGCTATCGCGCAATCTTCGTTCCTTCCTGGCACTTTAGAGTTTGCAGCGATGGAAGAGAGCGAAGTTGACCCTTCGGACGTTTTCTTTCACAGATACTATTCTGTGAAACAGAGCGAAACGTTGGCAAAGTTGAAATTGAAGGAGAAAAAAGATGAAGACGAAGGAAGCGAGAGCGAGGAACAGGAAAGCGATAGCGACGAGGGTAAGAAAAAGAAGAGCGACTTTGGTCACAGCGAAAGTGAAGATGATTCAGATTCTGAAGAGGAAGATGATGATCATTCCGAGTCTGATTCTGAAGACGCTGGCGCTAGGAAAAAGATGATGAAAGATTTGGTGGCAGAGGACGAAGACGATGCCGAGGAAGACGACATAGTCACAAAAGCGGAAAACAAAGAAGAGAAAATTGACACGGATAAGTTCAATTACGACGCGCTTGCTGCCGCTTACGGTGAAAAACCCGGGTACTTGCTTTCAAGGAAGAAAAGAAAGTCGTCGCGAGATGAAGATGAAGAAGATGAAGGTTTCATCGAAGAAGAGAAGAGCGAGAGTGAAGACGACGAGGTCAATTACGAAGACAAATCTGACGACGAAAACGGAGAAGAATCCGACGACGATGAAGATGAACTAAAAGATATGCTCCTCGATGATGAGGATGACAAAGATGAATTTGGCGGCGATGATGATGTATTTGCCAGCGCTGAGGATTACGAGGAGAAGATTGAAAGCGATTTTGAGAAGAACGCTCCAGTAGATCCGACATTCTTTTCTTCCTCAGAGAAGAAGCAAAAGAAGCGAAGAAAAAGCAAGTAGTAGAACTGCGCAGTACTTGGTATGTAGCAGCAAATTAAACTTACCTGTATTAATATTATCGCATTAGAGTTCTTGTAAAATAGTACATGTCTCTTTCTGTAGCAGCAGTCTTCTTACTTTCTCTCTCTCTCTCTCTCTCTCTCTCTCTCTCTCTCTCTCTTTTCTTTGTGTAATTTACAATACAGTCTCTCTTCTGTACAGTCTCTCAGATGGTTTCAAACTTTATCTCAAATCTCTTTCAACCGTGTGCACGAGCGGGAAATTCCCACCAAGCTTTCTCTTCTTTCTCTCTTCGACTCTTCTTTGTGTCGTTTCTTTTTCTTTTTCTTCATCCTCATCGTCCTCCTCTTCGTCTATTGGCGACACGACGGTACTGTTCTGCTTATTGGAAAGCTCGCGGCATATCATCTCTGCCGCAAATCGAGAAATTGAAAGCCTCGCCCTGCCTGGATTGCGACGCAACTTATCGCAGAGATACGCTTCTCCACCTCGCCAATCACCTTCGCCGTCTCTTTTTCCATGAATGAAAAAAGGTGATAACGTTTTATCGTCGTCGTCCTGGATGCCACTGAACGGAATTGTTGCACGTCTCGCATCCGATATTGGCACTTGATCATTATCGATCACTCTCACGAGCGTAGACCCAGGAGTGTTGCCTCGTCTTCTCTTCGCACACATTGTTGTCCCTATTATGTCATCCTCATCCGAATAGTAATGTGGGTCGTTAGCGCGATCATCATTTGCGTCGTCGTTCCCTACAAACTCAGGCGTAATCTCCTCTTCGTCCTCTTCTTCGCTTCCAACAATCGGATAAAATTTCCGGCTTTCCTCTCCTTCTTTCAATCCCCAATCTTGGACGCTCATAACCACTCTCTTCACTTTCTCCTCGTTCATTCTGTACTTCTTCTTCAACGCGGGCGCGTTCCCCGATGGACCAAACGCACAAGCGCCGATATTTTCCTCCTCCTCTCCTTCCTCAATAAAACCGCGATCGAAAATCAAATAGTCCATGATCGCTCTGCTATCAATCTCTTCCACTCGAGCGTTTCGATCGATCGTCAGAGGTACTTCCTGCACCTCCTTTCTTTCTTCTTCTCCTTCTTTTTGGCCAATCTCTTCGCGCAACGCAAGCACCTGATGATAAGTTACGATGAAGATACCGCGAACACGGAAAAAATGTCGTTAGTCTCTCATTCTAAAATACACGGGGGAAGAGAAAACACAAAAGCGCACCTTTGCGTCTTTGTGCTCGTCGATATCTAAACATATCGCGGCCCAGTCGCTTTCGCTGGTGTGCAAATCACCAGCGATTAATACCACTGCCAACGCGTTTGAGTTTAAATTCATTGGAAAGAAAGTCTCTTTCAACTCTTTCACTAAATCTCGTCTTTGTTTGTTGAGTTTCTCCGTGGCATTCGGATCCGTCCATGGCGTCAAACGTTTGACGAGAGTTTTCTTATAATTCGCAGAAGTCGTGGTAGATTGGACCACGGGGGGGTTCGCATCGTCGAAGGCGACCTTTAACGTCGCTCGAGGTGTTTTACGCGCGCTCATTCGATTCAGGATGATGATCGTCGTTTGAAGAATATTGAAGAAGAAAGGAAAAGTTTTGTAACGAAACTACGGTGGGTTATTGTTCACGTAGACACACTTCTCGAACAAAAAACGAAACTACAAAAAACATCTACGATCAAACGCCACTAATGCCACCACCACCTCCTCCGCTATTATGATTTCTCCCCCACCCCATGTAATTAATCAAATTATCTATAAAATACACCGCCACCGTGAGGGGCAAAACTAACCCAATCGCCGTGCCGGCGACGAAGTCCCTCGCTCGAATAGTGCTCAAAGCTAAAATATAATTGATCGCCGGCGCGAGGAAAAACACCGACCTTAGGCCGACGACGGTTAATACCGGACGATCGTCCAAGTGACTCATCATTCTTTTAACGATCGAAAACTGCACGTCCGCCAGCGCCTGTCCTCCGACCCGTCTTACGACCAAGAAACTAATCGTACAACTCAGCGGTGCCATGAACAGCGCCAACAACCAGCCGTTGACATGTCCCCAGCACATGACTCCGGCCGTGACAAACACTAACCCGGGTAAATGCAACAACTCCGCCAACCCAAAACCGATGATGTAAATTACGATGCCCAAATATCCGGCTTTTTTAATCGCTTTGTGCACTTTTTGCGGATCGATGTCTGGTATGCCGTGGTGGGCGATGGAATTGACAATCAAAGTTATCGCAGAAACGACCAACGCGACGCAGGTCAACTGTATCATCGTCGAGCGCAACGCCGAACGCTTCGATGACGTTAGTGGTTTCTTTTTTGTCAATATACTCGTCGTCGTCGTCGTTGTTGTTGTTGGTTCTAAATCTGCGCTGACCTTCTTCGTTTTCATCGTTTCTCTCGCGTCGTGGTGGATTTTATTGATGCTACTTTTTTTATTGTTGCTCTCCTGTTGATTCGTGCTCGTGCTCGGCTGAGAGGAAGCTGAAGAAGAAGAAGTAACGTTGCTCCGGCCGAACCCAAACATTATGATGTGATGATGATGATGATGGTTGTGGTTGTGGTTGTGGTGGTTCGGAGTGGGGATGGTAAATGCGGTTAATATAAACTCGGCTCTTCGGCTGGGTCCGTCAAAGTCCGTTGGCTCGCCCAGTCGCCAGTCCCCCTCTTTTTGTCCACAAAAAAAAAACTCGCCAGGAAAACACAGAGAAGGGAGAACTCGTACTACGCTCAAATCCGTTCCTGTCACCACGAAACGCCCTCGATATATATATATATATTCATATTCATACACACGAAAACAAAAAATGGCGAAAGGCGCGACCAAAGCCGGCGCAGTCCTTGTTCGCCTCGTCTCCACGTTAGACACGGGTTTCTTTTACGTGAAGCGTAAAAACCCGAAGAAAATCCCGCACAAATTGGAGTTTAGAAAATACGACGCGAAAGCGAGGAAGCACTGTTTATTCGTGGAATCGAAACAGAAATGAGAGTCATCGCCGCGCCGACGAAAGCGGCGGCGGCGCGCGGGAACCACCACCCGAAAGCGAGGCAAAAGGCGACGCCTCCGGCAAATGTAAACGCGATAGACATATCAGCAAAAAGAAGAAGGGTGAAAGAAAGGAAAAAAAACTTCTGAAATGGGGTTCAAAAAAAGAGAGAGAGAGAGAGAGAGAGAGAGAGAGAGAGAGAAGAAAAAGTGAACGATGTCCGGGTAGGTAATGACAAGAGCGCAAAAGCGGCGAATATGGGAAAGAGGTTTGTGCGATATGATCGTCAGTAACGACGAAAGCATTTTCACGCGCATTCTTTCGATATTGAATCAGCAGAATGCTCTTAAATTCTGTACGACGACGTGAATAGTGAAACGAGGGCATTGATGAAGAGAGCGGCGCCTTCTGGGATTGTTTTGGCGAAGAAGTTTAGAGTTGAAGAGATGCTGTCAACATCGACTTTCGAGTTCGCGTTTGAGAATCGATCGTAGTGGCGGAGTTGGTGGGGTGAAACGGTGTTCTTCTCAGAAACGAAGAAACGAGAGTCGCTCAAGCGGGCGCGCGTGAAGAAAGAGTGCAAGTCGGGTGTATGGACGATTGCAGCTCCCCACAACAACTGCGAGGTAATGTAGAAATGGCACAAGTATTGCGTCGCAAATGGGTCTCCTGTTGTAGACTTTGTGATAATAGGAATTAACTTTTTTTCTTTACGTATTCTTTATTTCTTTTTTTCTTTTTCACTTTTTGCCAAAACTGTGAGCAGATAAGGAAAAATTAGTACTTCTGTCTTTGTAATGCAACAATTTACTCACTACACAACATAATACATACACACACTCAACACTAATCTCGACGAGACGAGGGGGAAACAGGCACACAGTTAAACTTTCTCTTCTTCTTCTTCTTCTCCTTCTCCTTCTTGTTCTTGTAGTGGTGGTGGTGGTGGTCTTTTAAGTTACTTTTTTGCGGGAGAGAAAGCACTTACAAAATGGCACCTGCGCACGTGTTATCGTCTGCTTCTGCTGCTGCTAGCGCGACCGCGAATACTTTACGAGCTTCTTCTTCTTCTTCTTCTCCTTTGCGCGGGAACGGCACTCGTTCTCATCTGAAAAGGGCGACGAGAAGAAGAATTAATGGTTATGGTAATGTAAGAGTAAGGACGACGGAAACGAAAGCTTCTCTTTCGTTCGTAGATTCGATAGACTTGACCGACGTCACCGCGTTCGCCGCGAACGGGGCGTTTTTATCCTTATTTGTCGCTTCGAGCGTGTACGGAACCAAAGCCGTATTTTTTCCAGAAAATACCAGCGTCGACGCGAAGAAAGAGGAACAAGAAGAGAAGAAGATGAAGACGAAGAATGCCTTTAGTGTGGAGCGCTCGGCTTTGCAGCTCTCCAACGTCGCTTTGATCCTCGCGCTCAGCAGTCGGTGGGCAGAATCTGGCCATTTCCCATTGTCGAACATGTACGAGAGTTTACTGTTTCTGGCGTGGGGAACGACTGCGACGGCGATTTACGTGAACTCGGACAGTAAAGTTTTTGGGGCGTTAGTTTCGCCGGTCGCTTTGTTCACCGTCGCCGGGGCGACGCTAGGTTTACCGAAAGAGTTGCAAAGAGCGTCTGCGTTGGTGCCGGCTTTGAAATCGAACTGGTTGATGATGCACGTGAGTGTGATGATGATGTCGTACGCGACCTTGTTGGCTGGGAGTTTAGCGTGCATGGGTTTCTTAGCATTGGAACTCGGGAAGGAAAACGAAACCGTCGGGAAGTTGACCGAGAAAATGGAAAAAGCGATGTTCAAAGACACCGAGAACAACGTTGATAATATTAATAGCAATAGCAGTAACGAAGATGAAGACGAAATGTTAGTCATGACGACATCCAGACAGCGTTCGAACAGACCGAAGATAGATGCAAAAACCGGCGAACAAGTCGCCTACGCGATGGGAAGTAGTACTAATAGTAGTGGCAGTAGCGGCAGTAGTAGTAGCAGCAGCAGCAGCAGCAGCAGCGCGACGGCTACGATGAACCCACGAGAATCTCCCTCCTCCTCTTCCTTCCCGGTTGGCTCTAGAACCCAAACCGAACTTGACAACCTTTCCTACAGATGCTTAGGTTTAGGTTTCGTCCTTTTGACCGCCGGTTTAATCTCCGGTGCGGTTTGGGCCAATGAAGCCTGGGGTTCGTACTGGTCCTGGGATCCGAAAGAAACGTGGGCTTTGGTCACGTGGTTCACCTATGCCACCTATTTGCACTCGCGCTTGGTCGCCGAGAAACCCAAAGACGAAAGCGCTAAAATCGGCGCGTTTGGGTTTATCGTCGTGTGGATCTGTTACGTCGGTGTGAACTTGTTTGGTACTGGTTTGCATTCCTACGGCTGGTTTGCGAGCAGATAATTTTGTGTTTTAGAAAGAAATTTATTGTCGTTGTTAACAGTACTGCTGGGTATCAATAGAATGTTACAAGTTCGCAAAAAGTTTTTAAAACTTCTTCTGTGTCACACAACAACAATACTAACAATCGCGCCTTGACGCTAGAAAAATAAACGCTACATATACACACACAAGTACATTCATGGCTGGGTTCTTCGCCGTCCTAGTAACTATCCTCTCTTCCACGTCCATAAATATCGGGAAAGCGTTGCAGAAAAAAGGCACGAAATCGTTACCGAAATTGACGTTTAAAAAAGACATCTTAAAGACATATTTCGAAAACGATACGTGGAAATTAGGGCTAGTGTTGGACGTCTTAGGCGGCGTTTTGATGATTTTAGCGCTAGCAATCGCGCCGGTGTCGGTGGTACAACCAGTCGCGGCCGGTGGGGTTGCCATTCTCGCCGGGTTTAGTCACGTCTTCTTGGACGAGAAATTGAAAGAGAAGGAGTGGGTTGGAGTGTGGTGCGCGGTGGTCGGTACCGTTGGTATCGGGTGGACAACCGGCGTAAATACCGCCGCTACCGCCGTTTCAGAAAAAAATGGGAACGTAGAAATTAACGTGAGCACGTGGAGGTACGTTTTAGGCGTATTTGTGGTTTTAGGGAGCACGTATTTGTGCATGCCTTCGACGGCGTCGGGAACGGGAAGCGGGGGAATGTTAGCGCCCGCTGGGACTGGCAAGGTGGGTGGTTCCAACGCCGCGTCGTCGTCATCGTCGTCGACCATGCCCGACGTAACGCCTGGGACCACGCCGCAGAAAGGATCTGGGCACGGAAACAAGAACGACCACTTTTTGAAATCACCGCCGACAAAAGAGAGTATGAACGCATCAATGCTGACAACGCCACCGAAAAAAGATAAAAATGACAAGAAAGATAAGAGCGAAAACGCGAGCAGCGTCAGTGCTGAGTTCAAGCAGCAAAGGTTCAGAGATATGCTCGCCGGTGCCCGCGCGGGTGCGTTGTTTTCGCTTTCCGCTTCTTCAGTTAAATTAGGATTCCAACTCTCTCGACGATTAGCATTCATATGGGCCTTAATTGGCCTCGCCGCCTCGGTTTCGTTGACTGCTTTAGGACTCTTTTCGCAAACAAAAGGTTTGAAAGAGGGCAACGCGGTCGTTGTCGTTTGTTCTGGAAACGTCGCCCAAATGGTCACCGCCATCCCGTTCGGCATCTTGTGCCTCGGCGAAAGCCTCCCGGGTATCGGTTTTCTCTTCGGCGCAAGGGGTTTGGGCGTCGGTTTCTTCCACAACGTGTTCACATTCCTTATATGGGCTTTCAGTTGGTGGCTCATCCTTTTTGGCGTCGTCATCGTCTCTGGTTTGAGTACGCACGACGTCGTCGCGACCATCGCTGCGACCGGTGACATTCGAAAATCCGTCGTGTTACCCACGACGATGGGAGAAGCCAAAGCGATGCTGTTGAGCAAGAAAGAGAAGAACAAAGATGCGAGCAGGAAAGAGTAGAACGAACGAACGAACGAACGAACGAAAGGCATATAGTTTTAGCGAAATTAAGTACCTTAGTTATGTGTATTGTAGTCTAATTATAGAGCGTATGGCATTTGAATTTTCCATATACCAATATATCGTGTTACCAATATGCAATATCACATAGCAGCTGTAAAATCTCAAAACTCGAAATAAGTACACCACAAGACACAAACTTACTCTTACAACACAAAAAAAAGAAGAGAGATGAAGAAAGGGCCCCGCTTCGATACCACTAAACTCGCCGAGTGGACCAAGAAAGTGGGGACGAAGATCAAAGAAACCGCGGAGGCTTTGGAGGTTGAGTTTAATGACGACGGTGGAGGCGGGAATCGAGCAGACAAAGTGCATCAAAACAAAGTGGGGTGGGGGCAATTCAACAACACGCAAAATGCAAGCACCACCAATAACAATCGGTTCGCGGCGTTACAACCGTCCTCCGCGTCGAACTCTCAGTCCTCGTTCATCGATGAAAATAATAAAGACGACGTCGAAAATGATTCCACCACTCCAACGGTGACTTTGAATATAAATGTATTCGAAACCGCGGATATCGTACAGGAAAAATTGCAAATTGAAAAAGAGTTGGAAGCGTTGAAAGAGGAGAGGAAAAAGCGCGAAAAAGAATTCGAGAGTAAACTGCGAGAGATGGAGGAGAAGAGATCAGAAGAAATGGAGAAGAGTAAAGCAAATAACAACGCGCTGCCGGCGTCGCCGAAGAACGGCGGCGAAAGTAAGAAAACCGATGACGATGATGCAGCCGTGCCCACTTCTCGTCAGCCAGCGTCTTCTCCGTTGTCACTGGAAATTGAACTGAAGGCGATTAAAAACGTCGCGGAAACGTTAAAGAATCAGTTGAAGGAAAGAGATGAACGGATAACGAAAATGATTGCGAGAGAGAAGGAAACGAAAGAACTGAACGAGAGTTTAACGCAAAAGAATTCGCAAATGCAAACGTCCTTGGATGTTTTGAGAAAAAAGCAGAAAGAAAATGACGCAGCCAAGGATCGGGACATGTTAGAGACGAGCCAGTTGAAAGATGTAAAACGAACGAAAGAAAAGCAAGAGAAAGAGTTAGAGCGAGAAAAAAAAATGAGGGAAGAGGTTCAAAAAAAGTACGAGAAAGCGCACAAGGATTGGTTGGATTTAACCACGAATCAAGCGAAAGAAAAGAAAGAGTTGTCGAGATTGCAAAAGAGCGAAGAAATGAAGTCAGAAAAGATTGAAAAGTTAGAGGAGCAGCTGTTGCAAACCAAGTTAGAGCTGGAAGATTTCAAGTTGTGCAAAAAAGAGCGCGACGACGCGTTGCAGAAACTGAACGAAGTGCGAGAAGAAATTGTAGATTTGAAGCACGAGAAGAGCGCGTATGAGAACAACACGGAAGATTTACGGTTAGTGAATGAAGCCAGAGAAGTAGCAGAGAAAGCATTAGTTGAAGAGTCCAAGAAAACGATCGAATTGGAAAAAAGATTGAGAGAGTTGAGCGAAGAGAAGGCGAATAATAATGATAAGAATGGTGATAGAGATAATAGCAGCAATAGACATGACAGCACGGGCACGAGGAAGAAGAACATGAGAACGGATGAATACGAAAATCTTGAGAGTGCGAGCTCGACGCCAAAGAAAGACAATGATGGTATTTTTAAAACAACTTCATTTAGTAGCGGTGGTAGTACAGCTACAAAATCTGACAACAGCAAGGAGATGACGACGACGGTGCAGGGTAGTAGCAACGACGAATCATCATCCACCATCGCGGAACTCAAATCTGAAATTGCCGCTTTAAAGAACCAGCTCGAATTGCTATCGCGAGAGAAAGAGGATAAAATAGCCGTCATTGATTCTGACCGCGCTCAGTTACAGCGACAACTCGAAGAGGCGAAAAAAACTGCCGCAAAACTAATCAAAGAAAAACTCGAATCAATTCAAATCGATTTCAAGCGCTCCAAGGAGAAACACGCGAAAGAAACTGGATTGTTGAAGGAAGAAATTGAAGACCTCGAGGAAGATCGAAACGAGTGGAAGAGAAAGTGCGAGAAAGCGAGAGATGAAACGGAGTTAGTTCGGAAACGAGCGCGAGAAATGCTCGTAGAGAAAGAGGAAGAGTTGGAGAGAGCACTGTTCAACGCCGACGCTCTCGCAGAAGGAAAGAAAATATCACAGAACTGTCGAAAAGCGTCGGCGAGCCGCCTCATGTTCCTCGATGATGACGAAGAAACGGAGGAGAAGAAAAAAAGTTTGTCTTCTTCGAAACCACCGCAAGCGCCAACGACATCCTCTTCTCCTCCGAACGAAAACGATTTCCTCTACCTCAAAAACGTCCTCTTACAATACCTCACCACGAACGAGCGTCTCGTTCACGAGCGTCTCGTCCCAGTCGTGACAACTTTATTGAAGTGTTCGGACGAAGAGCGTGCAAAAGTCATCGCCGCTCGAGTGAACATGAAACCACCCTCCTTTTCCTCGGTTAGTCAACCAAACACGCCCACGCGAGGTGGTGGTATTCGTCTGTTGAACACTTTCTTTAGAACGTAGCAGAGTAGTAAAATGTAGATTGTTTTAGATTGTTTATGTATTGAAACCTTGAAATTTCAGAAGAAGAAGGAAGAACGCTTACACGGTCAAAACGATAAAAAAATTGTTCCTCAGTAAAACACCCCCTCACTCCAACAAGAGCGCGCATAGAAATCAAAACGCACTCAGCCACCAAAATCAAATACTTTAACGTCATAATAAAGATGTCATCACTTTATTTATCGTCGTTCTCGTCTTTATTTGCTTTGAGATGTAGTAAAACTACGAGTAACAACAGCAACAACAAATTCGTTCTTCAAAGCCGAAAACCTTCTTTTCACGAGCGCCGGCGGCTAGGTACGCGAAAAAAAGCGTCGTCGTCCTTTTTCTCTACGGAAGAAGAACGAAACGACGACGACAACAACAACAACGATGACAACGACAAGCAGCAGCAGCAGCTGCAGCACAAGAACATGTCGTTTAATTCGATGACGACGACGAGTAGTAGTCCGAAGGAAAAACAACTCCTCCGTAAACTTTTACTCGAAGAGGGCCAATCGCTGACGAAAGCTCGGAAAGAAGACAAAAGATTGAAAAAACAGGTGGAAAAGAGGAAGAAAAAAATCGTCCTGAACGCATCCGAAGTCGGGTCGATACGAATGCCGTCGGAATTGTTCGGGATGCGCCGAGTGAAAGTTCCGGGGATGTTTGACGAATGCGAAGAAGAGGAAGAAGAAGCAGAGAGAGAAGGGGAGGAAGATGAGACGGATAATGGCCATGAAAATGGCAACCGATTGACACAGACGAGCACAATGAAAAAGAAAGGCGTTTCTTCTTTGAAAGGAACTAACAAGAAAAAGAAAAGCGGCCAAAGGAGAAAGATTTTGTACTCGGCATCTGAGTGCAGCGATTTCGGGCAACGATTTCCGATCGATTCTATCGTTGTCGTTGATCCCGAAAACGGAGGAGAAGAAACGATTTGTATTTCTGATTTTACCTTGAAAACCTTCCTACGAGACGCCGTGGAGCTCCTCCCGCAGTGCGCGCCTTTCGGGTTACAATTCGGTGATTTTCGTTCGGCTGTGTCTCAGTCTTACGATTCCAACGACGAGGACAAAGAGTCCTGTTTTCGTGGCGACGTTTGTTATCGGTTCCTGAAAACGAAACGAAACGAAGAAAAAATTGTTTGGCATCCGATTTCGTTTGAGCGCAAAGAACGCACAAAAGAGGAGAAAGAGTTCGAGTGCAACTTGGAAAGTAACGACGGATGGCCTTTCGCGTTTCGCTTGTCACTCACCGAAGATAAAAAATACTTGCAACTGGAAATGCGATTATTCTGGCCGAAAAACGAGCTCCTCAAATACGGCAAAGAAGCGTTAGAAAGAGACGGGAAGCACCGCTTTGACGTTTTCGGCAAAAACGTCGAGTCGATGTTGTATTATATGGAACGCGGTGTCATCGGGAGAAGCGCTTTAGAAGATGGAAATGGAGTTCAAAAAGAACAAGATAGCAGCGACGTCGTTAAAGAACTGAGCCAAAGAATGAAACGTCGGTTAGGTCGAGCGCCATTCGTGACGGAAATAGCCAGAGAGCTCGAGCGTTTGTAATTTTATTTATCGTCGTGTGTAGACATGTATTTTAATTTTACCCCTGGCTGGTAACGTGACCACGGGGAAATCGTATTCGCTCGCGTACCCTTTCTTTCCGCCGATATCAATCAGTGATTCATCAGTGTTAAAGCGGTGAGCTGAAAAGAATCCTGATTCCAGGAGGGCGTGGACTGAAAATTTTGAACCACACAAATCCAAAAGGCATACGCACGCAGAAGATAAGAGACAAAGAGAGAAAACGAATTGTCTGCGCTGTTATTCGCGGAAGAAGAAGGAGAAAGAGAAGATACATGTTTTAAAGACATATAGAAAGATATACACGTGATAAGCGCTTTCTTACTCCGTTCAAAAATCAGAAAATGTTGTCGTCCGCCGTCGCAGCGTCACCGTTTAAAATTACGAATAGTACTGTTTTGTCCTCGACAAAGTCGACGACCGGTGTCTTAAAGAGTGACGGGTTAGTCTCATCTTTGAGAAGAAGCGCGATCGTCGGGAGGAAGTGCGCGAGTAACGAGAGAAACGGTAGGAGAGAAAGAGTTTTACTATCATCAGCAGCGTTAAAATCAGAAGGAGAACTGATAAAGGGTATCACCCCGTCCGAGGACGTTAAAAAAGCCGCTCAGTTGGCGGTGAGTTCGTGCGTTACCTCGACTTCGCTGCCAATCTTGAAGGAGAAGAATTTCAAAAGATACGAAGGAAAAGTTCGAGATACGTACGTGAACGACGATATTTTAATTGCGGTGACGACTGATCGTCAATCCGCGTTCGATCGACACTTGGCGAACATCCCGTTTAAGGGAGCGGTGTTGAACATGACGGCGTTTTGGTGGTTCGAACAGACGGAGAAGATTTGTCCGAACGCAGTTTTAGTGAAACCGCCGGTGCACCCGAACGTGTCAATTATGCGTAAGTGCGATGTGTTTCCGATTGAGTTTGTCGTTAGAGGATATTTGACGGGATCCACGAGCACGAGTTTATGGACGCACTATAAAAACGGAGGCCGCAACTATTGCGGGAACCCGTTGGAGGACGGGATGGAGAAAAACGCAAAGTTGCCGAAGAATATCGTCACGCCGACGACGAAGGAGAAAGAACACGACCGGCCAATCAGTTTAGGAGACATCGTGAAAGAAAATTGGATGAGTGAAGAGGATTTAGATTACTGCGTGCAGAAAACGTTGGAAATTTTCAACTTTTCCCAAAAAGTGGCCGAGGAAAGAAACTTGATCTTGGTGGACACGAAGTACGAATTCGGCAAAGATCCGAAAACTGGGAAGATTTATTTAATCGACGAAATCAACACTCCAGATTCCAGTCGGTACTGGATTCGAAACACCTATGAAGAGCGCGTGTTAAAGAACAAACAAGAGCCGGACATGATCGATAAAGAATTTTTGCGCCTATGGTTTGCAGACAGATGCGATCCATATGATACGTCCAAACCGTTGCCAGAGGCTCCGACTGAATTAAAATGCGAATTAAGTTCCCGATACGCGCTGCTCTACGAGATGATTACGGACGAGAAGTTCCAAATACCGGATTTGCAATCCAACACGGACGCCAACGCCAAGGTCAACGAGATGATTCGCCAAGCGTTGGAGAGCATGTGAAGAAGAAGAAGACGAGAAAGAAGATAGAGAAAGAGTATCAAGAGAGAAATAAGGCTGACTTTTGATTTAATACAAGAGGAAGTAGTATTACGACTTCTCAACCGTATTATAACTCGTTAAACGAAACTCCCTAACTCGTAACTCCGCCGCTCCCCCGCGTGCTCTCAGGGGTTCAATTTTTGCACGTACTTCAAAAACGAGACGACAACGACGCGCGAAGACACACCGCGCGTCCGAAAGCATGGGCCTGAAACTATTATCTGCATCTCAATCGAGAAACGCGGGACATAAGATCAATTCGAAGCGAATGTTGAGATATGTGATCTTATTTCTCATCGCGGGTCTGTTTTTGACCATCGGGAGGTTGTTTCGACAGTTGACAATAAGCATCGCGTTTCGTGGTGATGATGAAAGCGTAAAATCAACTTTTTTCCCGTTGGCGTCTTCATCATCAGTGGGGATGGGAGTAAATGTGAAGAGAGCGAGGAAGACGATGCGCACAGAGGAAGGTGAAAAGCACGCTTCGAGAGTGTTTAGAGACGAAAAGCAAAGAATAGATGTTACGGAAGGAAGAGAAGAAGAAGAAACCAAAACGAGGACGACGGTTCGTCGTCACAAACTGGACGAACACGAAACTGCAAAGAAAATTTTACGCGCTATCGATTCGAGACTCGCCGATAGGCTCTATCCTCCCTCCTACTCAACTCCTACTACCTTAACGCAACATGAACACGTTCATAATCATCAACAACGAAATAATTTATCTTGGTGGTCGCTCACGTCCTCGTCCAGGTCGATATGGAAGTCTGACGAGGAGTACGCCTCGAAATGGAAAACCTTTCGCGACGACTTCGACGAAGAAAAACTTGGCGGCAGCGGCAGCAAAGGTGGTGATAATGGTGGCGGTTTTGATGACGGGAGCGAGAGCTATCACGAAAACGGGAAAGAACATGATATAGATTACGAAATTAATAGGAAGAGAATCGGAATCGTGCATTGCTTTAATAGCAAAGATGATGAAATAATTAGCGCTACTAGCCAGGGAGTTGACTTGTGTGAAACGTACGAAAGCGAGAAAGACGACGACGCTTACTTTGACGCACTTTACGCACAGTTTCGATTTTGGGACGTAAATACGATAGTGGTTGTCGTCGATGTCTCTTCATCAAATTCTGATACAATAGAAATTCACAGCAGCGCCATGAAATTAAAGGAAAAAAGTAGTGAAGGAGGAAAAATAGCAATAGAAGTAGTTTCAAGTCTAGAAGAATCGCACGAAGCGCTTTTTGCGAGGATGCGCCGAGCGAAAGCTGTTGCGCTCGCCGGGTACGACGTCTCTCCGGTATCATTCCTCGCTGGGATCTCGAGATACGATGGACATTTTATCGCGCCATTTCTTGGGATTTCTACGATGTATGGTAGTGGAGATTCAACTCGAAAGGATCCGCGCGTCACGACAAGCGCGGCAAATTGGAAACAAGCGGTGATGTTTACCCAGAGAGTGCACTGGCGACAGCACTATCCTTTGTTAGAGAAGAATGATTTCATCGTTCCTGAAGATAATGCGCGAATATCCGCGACGCAACCAAAAGATGAATCCACGCGCACTTGTGAAGATTTATGGGGATGGAGAGGGTTACAAAACAGATGGGAGTTGAAACGAAGCGATGCGCAGACGATGCAAATTACAGCTTCTCGATCGAATCGGCATCCAACGGCGCGAGGTTTCATAAGTATGGAAGCAAAATTAAGCGCGCTACCTCTGCATAATGTTGCGATCGATGTGTCCCCTCACAGAGACGCCATGAGCAAAAATCCGTGGCATAGGCTCACCGCCTTATACGCGACTTTTATTGCTAAGAGTCGCTTCTTTCCAAATCGAGACGCGACTTCGGTTACCTTGCTTCTACCCTGTCAAAACCTAGAAGATATCCCGAGCGAATACAAAGTATTCGGCAAATCTCGATGTAAAAGGAGTTCGGATGCTATACAATTTGACTCGGTAGTGAAGATAGCAAACGATGGACTGCTTTGGGATCTCGCATGGGATGAATCATTGCCGTGTCGAGATGAGTCTCTCTTCAAATCATTCGTAAACCTTCTCGCCGGAGGGGGAGGCGAGATTTTTTCCAAGCCCAAGGTTCCATTTACGAACCGGCCTATTTGTTTCATGAGACGTTTGAACACTCCGGTTCGTCGACTAGTAAATGAAGAGGGTGTCTTGCAGATGTTGCGCGATACTTTCTCTGAGAATGAGGTCCAATTATTGAACATTCAAGCGAGCGATGGCATTGAAAAAACGCGCGCGTCGGTGCAAAAATGCGGCATTTTTCTCGGCACCCACGGCGCAGGGATGATAAACGAAATTTACACGTTGAAAGATTCAATTATTTTTGAAATGGTCCCGGAAAATCGACCGGCGTATTACAGAAATTGCGCGGTTTTGCGCGGATTGAAATACGTTGGTTTTGGAATCAGAGGAACAACGGAAACAAAATCAGTCACGGTGGATGTTAGCACATTGCGTGACGCGTTGCGTTCGATTATGCACTCGGGCGCGTAACTTTACTAGTATTTATTTACAAAAGATAATCGTCAAGCGCATCGATGTCGGCTTCAGATCGACAAATGTAAGCGAAATCAACAAGCATCGAGTCAAAGCGTTGCGAAGAAATTTCGCCTTTTTGTATGATCTCGACGCAAATCTGCGCTGCCTTGAGTAGCTCTTCATCCATACGAAATTTCTCCGAATTTCTAAAAAGAGAGAGAAAGAACTCCAGCTTATGCTGCTGTAAGCCGTTACCGTCTTCGTCAATTTCCTCAGTTAGAGCACCTCGCAGCATTTTAGCCAGTGCGCGCAAGCAATCTCTCGGACAAGAACACTCATCTTGAAAAAATAGAACGTCTACGCAGAGCGTAATGATCACTTGCGCTTGGTCGCGTCGGGAAAATTTGGATACCGCCGGGTAGCAACGTTGCCAAGTTGCCGACGATTTCACCAAACGCTCAGAGGGATACATGAGCGTATTCCATAGCGATGCGACACTTATGAGTATCATCCGCCTGTCACCAACTCCACAATTGGAAGAAGGTGACGCGAGCGCATCGAGGCTTCTAACTAACGTTTCGTAGACGACGTGAGATGATGAGGTGTTTGTGTCAAGCGATATGGACGGTGCAAAAAGAATCGCGGTTCGCGCAACGTCGTAGAACGCCCTTGCATACATGCCGCTCTCCCTGATTTGATATGCATCTGGTGAGCTCAAAACGCGTTCGAGACAGCGCGCAGCGCTCCTCTTTGTAGAAACCGAGGCGCTTTCTAAATCGTAAGGCGGCATGGGTTCGCAAACAGCTTCTAAACATGACGATATGCACTGCATAACGTGTATCGTCGCATTACTTCCTGGCATCAGCGACGCAAACGAACTCTCGAGAAGCGCAAAGACGTGCTCTGAAAAATCTCGGGCGCGCATTTTAGAAGCGACGGCGAAATTCGCCAGCATTTCTATCGCTCTGACAGATTCTTCGTCATCCCTTTCGGCTTGATTCTTTACATTTATACCACCAGTCGCTCGAACAGAAGGCGACAGAATACTCTCAACGGAGCTCCAGACAGACTCGAGAACGAGGCACGCTAAATCGTTTCTCGGAGGAGAGAAAGAAGAATTTACAAGCGACGGCGGTGGCTCCAGGAAACGTATTATTGCTCCGAGGCGCGAAAGCGCAAGACAAATTTCAATCGATCGCGCTTGCAACGCTTCCAAGCACTCGGGGGAAATGTTTGACGTATCCATAGCGAATATTGCATTTTTCTGTTCGATAGAGCGATTCAAGCGCTCAATGTGCGGAGAAATGAGTTTCATCAACAACCCTTTGATGACTTCAAACTTGTTGTTGGCATCGTTAGCGCAGTACACCCACATTGTTCGAAGAACTCGCGCTAAACCTTCGACACATGCCCGAGAAAGCTCTTCGTCTTGCTGTTTTGCAGCGTCATTTTGCGGAGCGCCAACTACGACGATGGGAATTTTATCCATCGCCTCAGTCGCCAGATTTATAATTTCGACGAACGTATTCGCTCCAAATCGAGCAATTTTCGTTTCAAGTTTACCGCAAACGTCTCGAAAAGCTACCGACGCCGCGCGCCAAGACTCCTTGAGAGATATTGATAGCAGAGTAAATCGTAGAATTCCTACAATTAAATCAGTGGTTGTTGATTCATGCTTCATCGCTGTTATCGGAAAATACGTTTCGATCAGCTTGCACGACGATTCAATCACTCGCGGGTGAAAAACAAACATCGTATCGTTACTCGCGATGGATGTGAATATTTGCGTGAAAAATTGCACAACTTGTGCGTTAACGGCCAATATGTCTTCCTTTATACCGTATTTAGCTGCAATCAAGGTAAAAAGCGCAACGTCCACCGCTTTGAAGTGATTTCCACTTTGCTGAAATAAATTTGAAACTATCTCGATGTACTTTTCTCCTCCTAAGGCACCGTGGCACGTGTCAAAGGCGTCCGCTAATACGTGCTCGCGAAACTTTGCGTTTTCATCGCCGTACTCTTCGTCGTCCGCAGAGTCGTCTGAAAATCCGTCCTCATTTGGTTTTCGCGACGCGGTCGCGATGCAGCAAACGTTGAATAATCTTTCAAAAAGTGGTTCTCTGCATGGCTCTATGCGTTCGTCCTTTTTCGTCGTGTTAATCATCAAGCAGAAATCGCCGAATGGTTCTACCGCTTTCTTTGGAAACGCTTCAGCTAAGGTGCACACGAATTGAATCGCTTGAAGCTGCACGTTTTTATTCTCATCATCGTCCACGTGCTCAGTGAACGTCAAAACATCACGCTCAACGAGGGCGACAAATACTTGCAAGACTCTCGAAGCGACTATTCCGCTCGTAAAACACGCTTTGTTCTCTGAAGCAGTTGCGTAATGAATAAGCTGCTTTATCAATTCGAGATTTGCATATCTCTCGCGCGCGTAATCCTTCGATTGTGCACCTGAACACATTTTTATCAGAAACTGCAGCGCAGCTTCTCCTCTCTTGTCGTCCATGCTAGATACGAACTTTGCCGCGTTAGTAAACAGAATGGGGAAAGCCTCTCCAACGACACACGGGGAAAAGAGTTGCTCGTATGGATTCTGCTGTTGTGCGGATGTTGCCTCGGAATCCTTCGCGCACGCTTCAAACCAGAGTCGTGAACATTCCAAGCACGCATTCACAGCGTTCCTCGCGGCGTTTTCCAACTCTCTACTGCTACCATTACTACTATTATTACTGCTGCTAATGCTATTCGTCGATTGCGGTGCAGCTGCGGCAAACTCTACAACGCTCGAACACAGTTGGAGAACGTCGCGACTGCTTGGTTTGCATACTCTTTCAACGAGTTGTATTCTAGTTCGTCCGTCTTTAACGTCCTCTTCTATGGCCTCTGCGAATGCTTTTAGGATTTCAATCCCGCACGTCTGTTTTCTAATATTGCTCGCCTGCAACGCCGAACTCGCGAGCTCTCCTGCGAAACGAATAAGGTTTGTCGCTATACCTAAAGCTAAGTCTGTGTCAATCCTGCTTTTTTGGTGATGCTGCTGCTTCACTGACAGGGCCGCACTCGTCGCCGCCACTGAAGCTAGTTTTCGTGTAACTGACTCGTCTATAGTTGAAAAATCGCTCGCGTATCTCAACACCTGGTTGATGAAGTGTTCCACGGTATTTTCTCCAATACGCACGTTCTCTTTCAAGACTTTCGTTCTCAAAACATTCGCGGCAAAGAACGCGATGGTGTGCTCCGTTTTTTTGCTTCTGCCGCAGTGCGTTCCATCTTGCTCTCCGTCGTTTACCGAAGAGAGGACGCTCAACGAATCCCCTAAAAGTTGAAGGCAGACGTTCGTCGTCGTCGGGTCGTTTGTAAACGCGAGCAGATATTGGTTCGCCTCTTCTCGAGCGTGCGTGTCGCACGATGAGGAAAAGTAGAGTTGAGCGACTGCTTCGCGTATCGCTCCTGTGGCGAGGGTACCATCGCCCGCCCCTTCTACGCCGACAGCGGCGCCGTTCATCGGGACTTCTTCGAAAAAGAAAAAGAAAAATTTATGACGCCGATGATGGATGATGTGAGTTTTTGCCTTCTTTGCGTTTTGTCAGCTGTTCTTGACCCGGCAGTTTGTTGTTTAAAAGTTTTTTTTACACTTTAAAAATAACAAACGTTTCAGAATAACGGCGCGCGCGCGCGCAGCAACGCATGAAAACAAAGAATAGAAAGGTGAAGAGTTAACATACTACGTGTGGGAGAGAAAGAAACGCCATGGTTGATAAGCATGCGCTGTTAAAATGGATCGGTGGACAGTTGAACGAATTGTGTGGCTTCACAGAAGCGAACGTGATTCAGTTTGTTTTAGCCATCGCTGAAAAGCACGCGACTTCTTCATCTTCCTCGCATAGGAAAGTGTATGAAACGTTGAAAGACTCTGGATTTGATGCGGTGACGTTAGATTTCTCTCGGGAGTTGTGCAATCGTTTGCTCGATGAGAATATTACCAATGATAACAATGACAACGCCGAGGAAAAAAATGATGAAGAAGACAGACGCCGCCGAATAAGACTAGCAGAAGAAGAAAAAGAAAAGAAAAAGACATCGACGAACATCGCCGCTGCAGCGTACGGAAACGAGCGCGGCGGTAGCGACGAAGGCGAAGACTACGAGCAGAAGAAGTATGCGCTCGTGCAGTCTTCATCTTCCGACGATGATCACGGCGAAGAAGATTTGGGAAGAAAATCAAAGAAGAGAAGAAATGAGAAGAAATCAAAAAAGAAGAGTTTGCCGAGAGAGAAAAAGAAGAAGAAAACGAAGAAGGAGGAGAAGAGAGAGGATAAGAAGCGAAGGAAACAAGATTCAGCAATGGGAGAAGGAATATCGTCTTCAGCAGAGGCGCAGTTTTCTTCTTCTTCTTCTTCTTCTTCTTCTTCAGAAGATGAAGAGACGAAGTTTAAGCGTGAACGAGCTTTGCAAGGATATCGCGATTTAGAGTTGGAGCCAGACGGCGACAATGAGAATAATCTAAGCGGGGAAGAACAAGAAAAAGAAGAACTTTCCGAAGAGACTGCGCTTGAAAGAGAACGTTTGCGAGACCAAGAGGAAAAGCGCGAATTTGAGGAGCGCTTGCGCATGAAGGATGACGCGAAGACGAAGAAGCTCGTTAACGATGGCGGCGGCAAATTGAACAAGAACATATCGACCTTTAATGGAGAAGAAGACGAAGAGGAAGTGAAGAGAGGCCTCATTCCGGATTTGAGGAAAGTCTCGCGACAGGAATATCTCAAAAAGAGGGAGCTCCAGAAATTAGAAGAGTTGAAAGAGCAAATCGCGGACGATGAAAAGATGTATGAATTTAGCGGACGTCCGCTGACTGAGAAACAAAAAAAAGATTTAGAGTACAAAAAGCAAACTTTAGCGTTAGCAGAGGCACAACTAAAGAACGTGGAGGAGTCCAAGGAGGAACTGTATCAAATGCCATTGACGTATGATGATGTGGACGACAAAGCAAACGCAAAAAATAATCGCGACAAACGTTTTCAAGTTGCTTTAGAGAGATACAAAGAGAGCGCCAAATCAAGACAAGAGGAGAAGGAAGACGCGAACCCGTATAAAGAACAAGACGAGTGGGAAGATCATCAGATTCGACAAGCGAGAATGGGCAAAAGAAATGTAGAAGAGGATGAAAAGAAGGGATACGATTACGTGTATGAAGATCAAATAGCGTTCGTTATCGACGAGCAGATACAAGGCACCAACGTCTCCGATTCTGATTCATCCTCGGATTCTGATTCTGATTCTCAGAGAAACAAGACGAGAAGAAGAAGAAGAAGAAGAAGAAGTAAAACGACTCAAGAAAAAATCGACGACGAAAACGATCCTGATTCAAAAGCCTTACGAGGAGAGCTCGGTTCGAGGAAGAAAATTGAGGCGGATAGGAGATCTTTGCCTATTTACCCGTACCGGGATGATTTAATCAAGGCAGTTGAAGACCATCAAACCATCGTAATTGTCGGAGAAACGGGTTCGGGAAAAACGACGCAGATACCTCAATACATGTGGGAAGCGGGATTTGCAAACGAAGAAGGCGTTCGAATCGGTTGCACACAACCTAGACGAGTAGCCGCGATGTCTGTCGCGACTCGAGTTGCGGACGAAGTAGGATGTAAACTAGGCAACGAGGTTGGCTATTCCATTCGATTTGAAGATTGCACGAGCGATAAAACAAAGGTGAAATACATGACTGATGGCATGCTTTTGCGCGAATTTCTTGGAGAACCTGATTTAAAATCTTACAGCGTCATGATGGTGGACGAAGCGCATGAAAGAACGCTTCACACGGACGTTTTATTCGGACTTGTGAAGGATATTGCGCGATTCCGTCCTGAGATTAAATTACTTATCTCCTCCGCAACGCTCGACGCGGAGAAGTTCTCGGAATACTTTGATTTCGCACCAATTTTCAGAATCCCGGGTAGACGATACCCAGTTGATATTCTATACACGAAACAACCCGAAGCGGATTACATGGATGCTGTTGTTGTTTCCGTGTTACAAATCCACGCGCAAGAGCCGAAAGGCGACATCTTGGTTTTTTGCACTGGCCAAGAAGAGATTGAAGCTTTGGAGGAAACGCTAAACACGCGCGTAAAGCAATCGCAGTCAACAAACGACGACGAAGACGGAGGAAAGAGCAAGAGATTGGCAGAATTGGTCGTGTGTCCAATCTACGCGAGTTTGCCGACAGATTTGCAGCAGAAAATTTTCGAACCAGCTCCAGAAAAAGGGAGGAAGTGCGTGCTGGCAACGAACATCGCCGAAACGTCTTTAACCATCGACGGAATTAAATACGTCATCGATCCAGGATTTTGCAAGCAGAAAAGTTACAACCCGCGCTCGGGTATGGAATCATTGGTAGTCACGCCAACTTCTCAGGCATCCGCGATGCAACGAGCTGGAAGAGCGGGTAGAACGTCGGCTGGTAAGTGCTATCGTTTGTACACCGCGTGGTCGTTCCAGAATGAATTAGATCCAAACACGGTTCCGGAAATTCAGAGAACAAATTTAGGTAACGTCGTTTTGATGCTCAAATCATTGGGTATCAACGACCTCATGCACTTTGATTTCATGGATCCGCCACCCGCGGAGACGCTTTTGCGCGCCTTGGAGCAGCTTTACGCGCTCGGCGCTTTGAATGATCGAGGTGAACTCACAAAACTTGGTCGTCGCATGGCTGAATTTCCGCTCGATCCTATGCTTTCGAAAACGTTAATCGCGAGCGATAAGTACAAGTGCGTGGACGAGGTAGCTACAGTATGCGCGATGCTTTCGTGCGGCAACACCATCTTCTACCGTCCCAAAGACAAACAGATGTTAGCCGATCATGCTCATAAGGCATTTCATGTGGGAGATGTTGGTGATCACCTTGCATTGATGAACGTCTTTAACTCTTGGCAAGACTGCGATTACTCGACACAGTGGTGTTTCGAGAATTTTGTTCAGCATCGAAGCATGAAACAGGCGAGGGACATTCGAGACCAACTGATAAAAATGTTGGAAAGAGTGGAAATTGAGTTGGTATCCGATCGCAACGCGGTCGATAACATCAAAAAGTGCATAACGTCGGGTTTCTTTTATCACTGTGCGAAATTACAAAGAAATGGAACTTACCGAACGGTGAAGAACCCGCAAACGGTATCCATCCACCCATCTTCGGGTTTGGCGAAGGAGCTGCCGAAGTGGGTCGTGTATTTCGAGCTGGTCTTTACGACGAAGGAATACATGCGTCAATGCATCGAGATACAACCAAAGTGGCTGATTGAAATAGCACCACACTATTACCAATCCCGCGAAATAGAAGTTGGTGATGGTGGCATCGCAAAGAAGAAAAAGTAGTAGAGGATGATGAAGAATAACCTTTTAGTTTCATCAGGATCAATATTCGA
>Ga0255753_1001113_pt1 | contig 33254 bp, 33 predicted proteins | sample 041ome_10_FD_179953 | JGI IMG/M metagenome (GOLD analysis project Ga0255753, IMG submission 179953) | Coastal salt marsh microbial communities from the Groves Creek Marsh, Skidaway Island, Georgia - 041412US metaG (version 2) | ecosystem: Environmental > Aquatic > Marine > Intertidal zone > Salt... | reverse complement strand
CACGAATGGGTGCGTCAGAGTATTCAAAAATTAGTCCAGGTTTAGGGTTAAAGGATTTTATTTTCCTGAAAATATCGCTTACTTCCAGATCTGAACAACCACTTCTGCGTTTTAGAAGGTCGAACTTTCCAGATCCAATCAAGTGTAAATTATCCAAAATTATTTCCATATTCTGGCAATAGATATTTTGGTCTTTCGCTTGCAAAATTAAGCATTCTTTGAGAGTGCGCGCAAAGAGTCCCGCAGGCTCAATGTCCTGTAGTTTTTCAAGCACACTGTTTACCGCGTCTTCATTGGTTTTTGCTTTCTGCGCTACTATTTTGAGATCGCTTTCAATCCATCCAGTTGGTTGTAGATCTTCAATAAGTGTTGCTGCAATCAGTGTTTCAGCTACTGAAAGCTCCAAGCTTTGTACGTATTCAAAACAATGCGCGTAAAGTGATTTATGTTTTTCTTCTACCAAAGTAATAGCATCGAAATCACTTGTCGCCTTTGCGACAGTCGATCTGGGAATATAGCTTTCGCCAGTTTCAAATTGATTTTCTTGACTGACTTTGCTTTCTGAGTTCGTCTGCTGATAAGGGTTAGCTTCCAACGATTTGTCGATCTCACTGTTTTTTGTGGTATCTTTCGCAGTTGCTTTGGCGCTCTCTGAAAATCCGCTTTCTTCAACGAAGGGGTTGTCCTGAAATTGTGTTTCAACAAATTCAGAAATTTCCAAGTTTGTCATATGCAAGAGCTTAATGGCCTGCTGTACTTGCGCAGTCAAAGCAAGGCCCTGCTTTTGATTAATCTGTAAGTTAAAGTCCAGTTTCATGACTCTTCTCCACTTTGGTTGTGGATAACTGTAGGTGTTTTCATGCCAAGCGCCAAAAACATTAATTGACACCTCCTGATAGTCAAAATCTTGACTCGGAGAAGAATAAAAAGGGACAGCATAAATGTTTCCAACTAAACAATTACAAGATCTGTCGTTCTGGTTTTCTGAACAGTAATGAAAATCGTGTTCGGAAGGATTTATAGATGGCAAATATAGGTGCAACAACTGCGTTTTATAAGGTGGAGACATCTTTAACGCGGGCCAACAACGAAGTTAGTAAAAGCATGGAACGCCTAGCGACGGGTAGGGCTAATGCAAATGCAGGCGATCGATCCTCTTACGTAGCGATGTCAGACACATTCCGTCTGGACTTCGCCGGCACGAAAGCAGGCATAAAAGGTGTCTCTGTCGTAATGGGTTATCTAGAAACAGGTATGCGTGTTCTTGATGCGGCATCTGGACTACTTGCGCGATTACAAGAATTAGCTGTGTTGGGTGCCAATGGCACGAATACTACAGCCGATGATGCAGCTATTGATGCTGAAGCCGCAGCACTCGCTGATGAATTCAACCGTATGATGACTGAGTCAACTTACAAAGGTAAGTCAGTATTCACCACCACTGTGGGGTCAAACAAAGTCGCACTTGGTGGTCGTAGCGCTAATATGACTTTTGGAATAGCACAGGTTAGCTATGCCGAACTACATAATGGTACAACAATCCAGGCTGCCCCATCGGCGGGCGATGCAACGATTGGGACATTAACAAAGAAAGTTGAATCAATTCAGACGAAAATCAACACTGCCCGTGTGCAGGCAGGGTCTCAGTATGCAGCATTGGAAAGTGCGCTGAATTATACAATGGATTTAACTGCTCAGTATGAATTGGGTTACAACACCGTTTCGGATGTGAATTTCTCAATGGAAACAGCTCACCTGGCGAAAAATCAAATTTTGCAACAAGCTGCTACCGCTATGTTGGCGCAGGCGAACCGTGGTCAACAAGGCTTACTTCAGCTCATACAGAGCTAATAGCTCACTATAAAATTCTGTAAAATAAAGGGGATCATTGATTTGGTCCCCTTGAAACTAGATTATTCTATGAATTAGAGTATGCTAATTACGACTTTACTAACTGTTCGTGTAGCGGTTTTTAATACACTCTACATTAGCATTGGTCTATGAGGATGAATTCAGTGAGCGAAGTTGAATCAGAACAATCCAGTAATGTAGAAATTTCAAATGAATCTGACGATGTTTCTTCTAAGATCGCTGATGATTTTGCATTTAAGCTCGTTAACGCCGTAAAATCTATGAATCAGGGGGAAATTTCTTACTATGAATTGGTAAATTCATTCTCTTTGGCAGATGAACTCAAGTGTCTTTATTTATTTCTGAAGGCTCTGCCATACGATCCCATAATACCAGTTTATCCAGAAACACCGTTTTTGTTTTTCAAAGGGGTTCCCGTACCTCGAGCTTTCGATCTTTCCGATGAGCAGGCACGCGATATTGAAAACTTCATGAAAGGTCAAAATAGCGAGTATTACACAGATCTAAGATTGCATGACCTGGATAGTAATTATTTGGATGCTTATGAAAGTGCAATTCGGATATACAATGATCTGTTAGATAAAACACGCCGATCATACCAAGAGAATGTTAAGCTGGCTAAGTCACAAGTGATGGAAGTATCAGCTGTCTTGGTTTGTATATTTGTAATTGTTATCACTTTGATTGGAATTAGCTAGCGGTCACTTACGAGTAAAAATGGTAGTTGCTGATAAGCAAAGAACCTCGAGTACGAATGCCCAGTCATAAAGTTGACAGACCAATACATTTTTGAGTTGAAAAAATTTTGCGAACCTGTCCAATATGCTTCTCTTTGGATATCTGGGAAATATTTTGTTCGTATTTTTGGGGGTTCACAATCTTCGCAGATGAGGGTCTCTAATTCTTCAACGCTTGGTAATCGCCAGCTTCCTCCAAGCTGTTGATCAGCTTGAGCAATCGCATCTTTTATTTCTTCGTGGTTAAGCCTTGCAACTTTTCCAACACATTTCCCGGTATCGTAGTCCCACCGCTGACCGACAGAGCAGCGCAACCAAGTGATATTATTTCTAACATCTCGAACAAGGTACCCTTCTTCAAAAAACTGCGCATGACTAGCAGATGGTGCAGAAACCACGGACAAGAAAACTAATACGAAGAATTTCACCATTTTGAAAAAACACTCCTTTACGCTATAATGCACAATACATGCCAAAAACTTAATCATAAAAATGTCAGATGGTATGGTTTTTGTATGTCAGTAGCGAACATATTGGAGTTATCTGATGGATTTAGCGTCTTTAATTGGTTTCATTGGTGCAATTGGAGCGATCTTAGCTACAATGATTATGGGTGGTGGTATAGCACCATTCATTGATACTCAGTCTATTTTTATTGTGTTTGGCGGCACATTTTTTTGCGTGATGTATCAAAACCCACTGCCAGTTTTCCTTGGAAGCTTCGGCGCAATGTCTAAAGCATTTATGCCACCTGTCAAAAAAATGGATGAGACCGTAGAGCGCATGGTCGAATTGGCTGGTATGGCTCGGAAAGATGGGATGATGGCCTTAGAGGGACAGCCTGTGCCAGACAAGTTTTTCGAAAAAGGTATGCAAATGCTCGTTGATGGTGCCGATGAGCAGAAGCTTGTCAAGCAGATGAAATCGGAAATTGACTCAATGAAGGCTCGCCATGCTGCGAACCATGATGTTGTTCAAGCATGGGTGGATATCGCGCCTGCAATGGGAATGATCGGTACATTGATTGGTCTTGTGCTTATGTTGGGTAACATGGGCGATCCGAAATCGATTGGTCCTGCTATGGCGATTGCGCTTTTAACGACGCTTTATGGTGCTTTCGTTGCAAACGTTATCTTCAATCCTATCAAGGGAAAGCTGGAATATTACACCGCGTATGAAATAACTTACCGTGAGATTGTACTTGAAGGCCTAAGAGGGATTGCGCGCAGCGAGTCTCCACGGAACATTCAAGATAATATGGCAGCTGCCTTGCCGCCTAAATTACAAGCGAAATTTGAAGTAGCAGCATAATCAACTTCAATATCTACTCTATATTTTCTAGGATCTAATTGAATGGCTGAAGAAGTATTAGAAGAAGAACAGGACGAGGAAGAGTGTCCTAAATGCCCACCGGCAGGTGCGCCCGCTTGGATGGCAACTTTCGCAGATATGGCCACGCTCCTAATGGCGTTTTTCGTTCTGATTTTGTCATTTGCTGAATTCAATGTTCCAAAGTTTAAGCAGATTTCCGGTTCTTTGAAAGAAGCGTTTGGTGTCCAAAAAGTAGTACCTGTTGTTGAGCAACCCAAGGGTACAACTATTATTGCGCTAGAATTCAGCCCCAACCCGACACCCTCAATTTCGACCACACTGCGTCAAGATACCACCGAACTTCAAAAGCCAGAATTGGATCTGCAGACTAAAGAAGACGATGCGCCAGATGGAAGCCAAGCTGATAAACAAAAAGACTCAGATTTTGATGGTGCAGGTGGAGAAGGTGCGGAGCAACTTGAGGCGACAGAATTAGCCAAACAGTTGCAGAAGGCGATAGATACTGGAGAGGTGACGGTTGAGACCCTGGGTGAGAATGTCGTCATTAACTTCCCAGAAACTCAAACATCTGCAGAACAAATGCAAACAATGATCGCTGAGGCCCTCGAGGCGTTAAATGAGGCACGTGAAAATTCTGGGGCATCGGAAAGCGAAGTATTGTTTGGTGGAATTGAAGCTGAGCTGGAAAAGCTAGCCGCATCAATGGATGCTGCTGAGCAGCAAAATAGTGAAGGTGCGGGCGGTTCATCTGCAGAAATGCAACAAAAAGTGCAAATTGCATCTCGCACAACTGAGGAACTTACCGTAGCTCTACGCGAGCAAATTGACCAAGGCTTGGTTGCTGTGGAGCAAAGAGAAGACTCTGTGTTCATTACTGTAGGCTCGGGGGGAGCGTTCCCGTCGGGCACGGCTGACCTAACTGATGAAGCGAGACGTATTTTAGATAGGATAGCATTAGCTTCGATGAGTCCGGATAGTGAGATCACAGTAACTGGACATACCGACGACGTCCCGATTTCAAATGCCAGGTTCAGAGACAATTGGGATCTTGCGGCCGGGCGTGCGTCAAGTGTTGTACAAGCAATTGAGCAAACAGGTCTGATTGATGGGGATCGGCTGTCCGCGGTTAGTAAAGGAGAAATTGCTCCTGTAGCGGATAACACAACTGCGACTGGTCGCGAACAAAATCGACGTATAGAAATTGAAATCACTTACTAATTAAACTTTTGTCAATCGGGGTCGTTACCCAAGAAAACAGAGAGTAATATAATGGCGGAAGTTGCTAAACCTGATTATTTAAGTTTGGTTAACAAAGGTGGGTCTGGATTTAATGTTTCGGAACTAGTCACTTCGATGGTTGCATCTGAAATTGAACCAAAACGAATTCTGCAGAAGACTAAGTTAGAAAAGACTGAAAATGCAGTTTCTGGAATTGGATATCTAAATTCGCAATCAGCTAAAACTCAAATAAATTTCACAACTATCTCCAAAGATAAATTTTTTGATATAACATCTTCAAACTCAAGTGCGGTAGAAGTTACTGCATCAGATGAGACAGAATTGTCTAATACCAACCGCACAATTTCAGAAGTCAGTGTCGCTAAAAATATGGTATTTGAGCTTGCTGGGTTCACTGATTTGACAACAGCCTTTACAGCCAGTCTTACTATAGACTTTGGTACATGGACAAAGACATCAGCTGAAAGTGCTACTGCTACTGCAACCTATGAAGCTGGAAAGACATACGTCGTAAACAGTACAATCTCGAATGGTGTTGATAAAACCTCTATTTCTAATGATACCGATTGGTCAGGAGCTGGAAATGTAGAAGCAGGTGATACTTTTACAGTAAACGCGGGCGTTTCCGATACTATACTTAATTCGGGTGCTGTTATAACCGAAACAGATAAATTTTCATTTACTGATGCTGATGTGGCGAGTAATGACACGATTACATTTACGAATGAGTCTGTTGTGCAAGTTGCTGCCAGATTTAATAGCATTAGTGGATTGTCTGCGCAGATAATCGACACAAATGGAGATGGAAGCAGCTATTCATTAATTGTTTCCAGTGATACTACAGGTGCTGAGAGTGGATTTAAGATCGCAGAAGTTTCTTCTTCGGTCGCAGGTCGCTGGGCAACCACTGCAATTCCATCATCAGATGCGATTAACAATAACTTTAGCCAGTTAGCGCGAGACGCAAGTTTCAAATTAGATGGTATTTCTGTTTCGCGAAGTACAAATAGCATTTCTGATTTGATTAATGGCGCTACAGTTAATCTTAAGTCAGACTTAACAGGCTCCTCGGTTATTGCCTTTTCACGTTCTGAGTCAGCTATTCGGCAAAGTATTAATGATACGATATTTTCCTTAAATGAGTTCAAAACAGAAATTGACCGTTTAACTTATATTGATGTTGACGGTGAAGCTAACGGTCCATTGGCTATGGAAACCGCTGCTACATTATTAAAATCTAATTTTAAAAAACTTGCAGTGGAACCACTGAAAGGTTTCGGCAGTGATTTGATTTATCTCTCTCAACTTGGGATAAAAACTAGTAGTTCTGGTGACTATTATTTGGATGAGGCAACATTTACGAAAACGTTAGCAAATAATCCTGAATATTTTGCTGCTTTAAAAGATACCAATGTGAATTCAAATAGTGCATCAGCGACTGTTACAAAATCACAATTCACGACGGTTCCACCTGATACATATGCTGTTACTTTAGATGGTGCACAGTGGAAACTGGGGACTACAAATTTGACACAGGAAAACTTAGCTACAGGCGGCAGCCGTTTCACCTCTGTGACCTATCCGGGGTTAGTCATTGAAACGACAGAACGAATCCCAGCAGATTTTGATGTTTATATTGGCAAAAGTTTTGCTCAAAAAATAATAGATTTAATGACCGATACTCTTGATCTAGAGTCATCGGTAAAAAGTGCAGAAGAAGCTTACAAAACGCTTACATTGGATATCGAGGCGCGCTTAGAAAAATTAGAAATACGAGAAAAGCTTATCTCCGATCGTTATACCGAACAGTTCGGTTCAATGGAGCAAGTCATGACTCAGTTCAATAGTACTAAATCGCTTTTAGAAAATTTTGTAGATTCATGGAACCAGAATAAGTAGTTTCATATCCCGTATTTTTTTGTTTTTTCGATTAAAGTTGTGCGTAAAAGCTTTAGATCTTTCGCCGCTTCACTAGTGTTGTTATCGTTTCTATTCATCGCGGCCTGAATAAGAACGATCTCAATATCTCTCAGTAATCGTCGAAGATCGATAGAGTTATGGATACTAAAGAGTTTTGCGAAATCTTCTGGTGCAGGGATTTTTACCTGTTCATCATCGCTCAGATCTTCGTCATAATTAACGCGCTCAGATAAATCGTCAAAACTTTCCCAGATAGTGTCATTTTCTGCACTGCGATTAACCACTTCTGAGCTAAATTTTAGAAGATACTTTGCAACATCCTCAGCACTTATTTTTTGCTTAGCAAAAAATAGTAAAGCACGTTCAACGACATTCCTGACCTCTCGAATATTGCCTGGCCAATCATGTTTTTGAAGGACGTCGAAAGCTTCTTGAGAAAATACTGGTGCAATTAAGTTTGATCCTTTTGTTTTCATTTTTATAAAATGTTCAATTAGAAGCGGTATGTCTGATCTTCGCTCAGTTAGGGTTGGAACCTCTATCTGTAATACGTTAAGCCTGAACAATAGATCTTCCCTAAAATCTCCGCTTATAACCAAATCATTTAAATTTTTGTGCGATGCGCAAAGTATCCTCACATCTAACTTAACTTCTTTAGAGCCCCCAACTTTTGTAACTTTATAATTTTCCAATACCCTTAGTAATTTTGATTGAAGTGCATGCGGCATATCTCCAATCTCATCTAAAAAAATCGTACCTTTGTGAGCTTGTTCAAACTTACCTTTTGTTGTGGCTATTGCTCCAGTAAATGCGCCTTTTTCGAATCCAAATATTTCGGCTTCCATGAGGTCATGAGGTATAGCTGCACAATTAACTGCGATGAATTTACCGCTACGTCTACTTTGCTCATGTAGTGTTTCTGCAATTAATTCTTTACCTGAGCCGGTTGGGCCATTAATCAAAACAGGCGAGTTAGAATTTGCAACTAAAGCTATTAACTTCTTCAGGTTTTCAGCAGGTGCTGATGTACCAATAATTTTGCTATCCAGATAACTCATATAAGAGCATTTCCTGACGTTTTAAAACGGACAAGTTAGTGCCAAATATGATAACATAAGTAGACAGAAGTAAAAGTATTTGATTATGAATCAAATATAAACTCTCTTTTAACCATTAATTATTTTTTAATATGTGGTTTTTGATAATGCTTACAACTTCTTCCTTCAAGTGTTTGCGCATTCTGAAAGTGGTTTGGTTTTTATACCAGAGGCTGTCATACTGCTCGTATTGCAAGCCGAGACTGAAGTTCCAACGATCTGTAGCCGTCAAACCGTAGGATATTACATTAGCGCCCTGTGCCATGGCTTGAACAATTGGAGCCGTCATTGGTCCTACAACCAAATCACACTTATTTATAAGAGCGCCGATTCCGGCAAAGTCATCTTGCAAATCAATGCTGGAAATTTTTAATTTTGAGCGTGTAATTTCATCAAGTTCGGCGAGATCTTGGCTAATATCGCTGTATTGCAGGTTAATAAGATTGAAACTCTCTTCGCGTAGAAAATTATCCCAATCACTGAGCTTAGTATAGTTATGTAATCTCCGACCGTTTACTAAGCCACTACGCCAAGCGATACCTATATTAATTTTTTTAGCATCGAAAAGCTCACAATCTTTCTCCGAAAGCCGTTGGGTACTTTTTAAATATGGAGCACATAAATTCGTTGAATTTTCATTAAAGTCCAGCATTCGACCCATATCACCGCACAATAACCAGTAATCAAAATCATAATTCTCAAAATTTATCTCACTGGTAACTTCATGATCTGGAAACGTTTTGGATAGCAAATCTACTAATCTAGGATCTGTTTGTATTATGAAGCTTGCGTTTGTTTTCTTTTTAAACGCATCAAGCAAACCAAGGAAAAACAATTGATCCCCAATTCCTTGTTCCATCAGGATTAAAACTTTTTTTCCATTTGCGTCCTGTAACTTATTCAGCATGGGTTTTTTAAATTCACTCAGATTAGAAGGTGAAATCTCGCTTGAAAACCGACGATAAGAGAAGTTCTCCCATCCTTTTTCAATCTGACCCAAACAGAAAAGAGCTAAACTGTAATTAAGCTTAAAATCATTTTTTTGATTTTCGGACGCTCCAATCCAGTTTTTGTCTTCCCATATTTTATATTTGTCGACTGCTTGTGCGATCTTACCCATTTCAAAATATGCAGATGCAATATTAACACAATTATTTACGTCATGTGGATCAAGTTTTTCAATTTGTTGGAAATAATCCAAAGCCTTATCGAAATTTCCCTCATTTGAGATTTCGTTTACTCCCAGGTGCGCGAGAGCAACGGTATCTTTGGGATCTATTTCAATTGCTGCCAACCACTCATTTTTTGCTTGTTCAAACCTATTAACTTTTTCATATATGATACCGATATTGGTGTGGGCCCCCGAAAAATCAGGACGAAGTCGTAATATTAATTTGAACATCTTGAATGCGTTTTCGATATCATCGATCGTCAGTAGTTCAGTGGCTACTGTAAACATAAGATCATGATTGGATGGATCTAAATCAATTGCTTTATGGTAGCTTTGAATAGCCAAAGACTTATCGCCTAAATCGCTATATATTGATCCCAATAATTGCCAAAAATTGGGATTAAACTGATCTCTTTCTATATTGCTTAGTAATATTGTTTCTACTTCTCGGTATCTCTTTTGGGCTATCAAAGGTACGAGATCCGGGATTGGGTTAATTTCTCTCAATTTTTTCACATTCTCCTGTGCCGTTTTATTACCTGGGTACTGCTCTAGTACAAGATCGTACAAGGAAATCGCTTCGTGCAATCTACCATTACGTGCTGCATCTTTTGCCTGGCGGATGGCTGACTGAAGATTAAATTTACCGTTGTTTTTTGTGAATTTGTGTATTGAGTAGTTCATGCGATACCCCGAATTATTTGGATATTACAGCAAAATTTATACCAACAATTAAAAGTAACAACGGAGAAATTTAAAATAAAAAGGCATGCTGCTCACTACTTATTTATGAGCCTTAGTTTATACCGATTCCATTTCAATAGGTTTTCTTTCGCCAATGGAAGCCTTTGAAACTAGGTTTGAAGAACTTGAGTTTTGTTTCTGCAATCTCAAAATCTTCCTGATTATCTATGTCAATAACTCTGTCAGCTTCTATAAATTGCAATTTCAAATTGGTTTCAATAAAGGGTTTTTCCGTGCGAATTATAGCTGCCCGTGTAACATAAAATTGGCCTGCATCGTGACTGGCAGGTAACAAGTCCTGTGACCGAGCTGCATAGTACTCAGGGTTGAACATTTTTGCATAACCATTTGCATGTTCATAAACGGCGCGTTGGATTGGGTATTGATATCTTGCCGCGCTCATAACTGTATCGCAATGCTCATCGGAATTTATCGTTTTTATTGCCTCAATAATATCGTTCTTCGATAACAAAACAGCAGTTGGGTATATTGTGATAACGATATCGACTTTATGAAAAGTTTTCTCATACCACTGAAGGGCATGTCTAATAACCTCGTTTGTTATCGTAAAGTCACCTGACAACTCCACAGGTCTCCTGAATGGAATTTCCAGACCTGTTTCAAGAACAACTGACATTATTTCATCGCAGTCGGTGGAAACAATAGTTTGCTTAGTCTCAAATAGTTCACTAATTACGCTGAGTGGCCAATATATCATAGGATGATTGTTAATCTTTCTTATATTTTTTTTATGAATTCGTTTACTGCCTCCACGAGCCGGAACAACCACCAATATTTTTTTTCGATATAAACGTTCAATTTGCATTTTGCCTCATATCTCGCCGGTACTAAGCAAATTAACAAAGGACAGCGGCTCTTTTTGAAAGTGTATAGTATAATAATGTTTAATATGATGCTGGGATTTACAATCTAATTGATTACGTTCAGTTTGTTTTCGTAAGATATTACTAACCAAAATGACACAAAAGATATGGAACGTAAACTTAGTGGTAAAACTGTATTAATAACGGGTGCAAATGGAGCAATCGGTAGGAATTTAGTACATCGCTTCACACAGAATGGCGCAAGCGTTATTTGTTGTGTTAGGGATACTGACAAAAATTTTCAAAATTTCAGTGATTCGATTACTCTAGCCAGCGATCAATATATCCGAACTTTGGCCTTTGACCTTGCGGATAGTGCACAAACAAAGCATGAAATTTACTCAATTATTAAGGAAAAAATAGCGCTTGATATTTTGGTCAATAATGCAGCTATTTCATATGGTTCTACGATCGAAATGACGTCTTTAGATGATTTGCGCTCATGTTTTGAAATTAATTTCTTTAGTCAGATTTCATTGACGACAAGTTTGCTTCGTATCTTAAAAAAATCTAAGCATGGCAGAATTATAAATGTTGGTTCGTTAATTGGCTTAATCGGTGAAAGGGGAACGCTGGCATATGGGGCAAGCAAAAGCGCATTAATGTTTGCAACTAAAGTAATGGCTAATGAATTTGCGCCTTATAACATTACAGTGAATGCGGTTGCTCCAGGAATTGCCGTAGGCGGTATGGCTACAAAGATGGAGCTTGCAAGTCGAAAAAATATTTTGGATATGTCATTTTTGAAACAAGAGATTGGTTTGGATGATATAAGCAATTTAATTTTGTTTCTTGCCAGCGAAGAAGCAGGTAAAATAACTGGTCAAGTCTTAAGAGTTGACGGTGGTATGCAATTTTGACTTCTAAGCAGCAAATAATTGAAGTTGAGCAACTAGCATTAAGAATGCGAAAGACAGCTTTGAAGATGGCCTACGAGTGTGGTGTAGCAGCACACATTGGAGGCGGCCTATCAATAATAGACATCTTGGCTACGTTATACGGGCATGCGATTTCGGATCCTGGAAAAATTGATAAATTCATTTTAAGCAAGGGTCACGGCGTCCTGGGACTATATAGTGCTTTATATGAGGTTGGTATATTAACGAAGCAGCAAATTTCAACGTTCCAAACAGACGGGAGTTATCTAATAGCCCATCCAATAATGGATGAGGCTAATGGCATAGAATCTTCCAATGGTAGTCTAGGGCAAGGTCTTTCAATGGCTATTGGCATTGCTCTTTCTTTTAAAAAGCGCAAGCTCAAAAACCAAGTATTTGTTATTGTCGGGGATGGCGAATGCTATGAAGGTTCAATTTGGGAGGCTGCAATTACAGCTGCAGAACAAAGCCTATGTAATTTAACCGTGATAGTAGATTGTAATGGTTATCAAAATGATGGCAGCGTTTCCAACGAAATGACTAATGAAAAATTGGCTGGCAAATGGGCAGCTTTCGGTTGGCACGTTTCTAAATGTGACGGCCACGATGTCGTAGACATAATTGAGGCATTAAAATTTTCGACTTCGGATAAACCAAAAGCGATCATTGCGAAAACAATTAAGGGATTTGGTGTTAGTTTCATGGAAAACAATAACGATTGGCACCATAATAGATTGAGTGAGAAACTTTATAACCAAGCGATCCAAGAAATTGAAAAGAATAGCTGATATAACAAAAAAAGATTTGGTAATGTGGTCTCGACTCGGACCACGACCTATGTTTGGTCAGTTCATGATGGACCTAGCAGAAACTTGTGATGATCTAATGGTGATATCGGCGGACTTAGGAAGATCATCAGGCCTTGATCGTTTCAAGAAACAGCATCCTGATAAATATCTTTCTGTTGGTATCAGCGAGCAAAATATGATCGGGGTAGCTGCTGGATTAGCGAAAGAAGGACACAAAGTTTTCGTGACTTCGTTTGCTCCTTTTTTGTCAATGCGCGCAAGTGAACAGATACGAATGAACCTGGGTTATATGGAGCTCGGAGTTAATTTAGTCGCGTTGGGTAGCGGCCTTGCAATGGGCTTTCTTGGAAATAGTCACTATGGTTTGGAAGATATTGCTATTATGCGGACAATCCCAAATTTGAACATTCATAGCCCTGCTGATAGTCTAGAACTACGTTCTATACTATGTGATATTTGTGAAAACGATCGCAAACCGTCGTATATACGTTTAACCGGTATTGCAGGTGCGCCATTTGTCTATGAAGAGAATTATGTATATGAACTTGAAGGTGTTACTGCACTAAGGAAGGGTTCTGACGTGTTAATTATCTCGACTGGTTCAATAGTGGGTCAATGTAAAATTGCTGCAGACATGTTGAGCATCAAGGGCTTAGAGGCTACTATCATCAGCCTACACACAATTAAGCCTCTATCAAATTTGCTTTTGGAGTATCTGAGAAAATTTCAAAATATTATAATCGTAGAAGAGCATTCAAAGATTGGGGGACTTTTGGGAGCTATAGCAGAAGTTATGGTAATGCAGGGCATCAGTAAGCGGGTCCTACCAATAAATCTACCAGATGCATTTGGACCGACAGGTTCTTACGAATTTCTGCTAGATTATCATGGTTTAACTGGTGAAAAAATATCACAACAAATTGAAAGCTTCTTATAGGGAAGCTTTTTGAGAAGTTGATGCCGTGTCAATATTTGATTCTTTCCAGTCGCATTCTTCGAAGAGTTGTATAATTTTGTCGAACAATGAAAAACTATCTTATTTTCAATTAAACCAAAAAATAGATCTATTTTCTAAGAATTTAAGGGCAGGCTCTTTAGTATTAGTGCTAGCTCAAGCGTCGATCGAACCCGTAATATGCTATCTCGCAGCTTTGAGGGAAAGAGCAGTAATTATGTTTGCGGATCTCAAAACACCAGACCTCGATCTTCAGAGCCTGATCGATGCATACACACCAGATTTCATTTTTATTCCAAAAACTAGAATGTCTGGTATCAAGAAATACAATTCTGACTCTTGTATTACCTTCTTGGGTTATGAATTGCTTCGTAGGTCTATGATCAACAAGATAAATTTACATCCAGATCTTGCAATTTTATTACCGACATCGGGCTCTACAGGGAATACAAAATATGTTCGCATCAGCCATGCGAACTTAGAAGCCAATACTAAATCTATAATTGAGTCTTTAGGCATTAGTCAGAAGGATCGAGCAATAACCACCATGCCACTGGGATACAGTTATATGTTATCTGTATTAAACTCGCATTTACATGCAGGAGCATCAATTTTCATTTGTGATTATCCGATCATTCAAAGAAAATTCTGGGAATTAGCAAAAATGCATCAAATTACCTCGATAAGTGGTGTTCCAACATTTTTTCATATCCTTGTTCGACTAGGTTTAGAAAATTTTGATGTTCCCAGCTTGCGTCAAATCACTCAGGCTGGAGGGAAATTGGATAATGCTACAACGCAAAAAATGATCGATTTTGCAAAATCAAAAAACATTGAGTTTATTACAATGTACGGTCAAACTGAGGCATCGCCTCGCATTAGTTATCTTGATTGGATGTCTGCGCAAAGAAAAGTTGGAAGCATAGGTAAATCGATTCCAAATGTTCGTATGTGGCTGCAAGCACCAAATGGTGAACAGGTTGTATCTCCTGATACGGAGGGTGAAATTATAGTTGCGGGTGCTAACGTTAGCATGGGTTATTCTGAGTCGAGCAAAGATTTGATCCTTGGTGATGAAAACCAAGGGTTACTGCGGACTGGTGATCTTGCTAAGCGAGATGCAGAGGGATATTTTTATATTACTGGTCGATTGAAACGATTTGCAAAGATTGATGGTTTTAGGCTGAATTTGGATGACATCGAAGTTAAAATGAAGGAAGTTGGTATAACCATTGCTTGTATTGAATACGAAAATCAGATTCGGGTTTTCTTCGAGCAACGGCTATCAAAAAACCATCTATTGGAAAGGCTTGCTGAAGTAACGGGGCAAAATCAACGAATATTCAATATTTTTAAATTAAAAAGTTTTCCATTAACCTCTAATGGAAAAATAGAATACAAAGCTTTGAAAAGTCTATGTCATGATTGATTTTGATGCATTACTTTCCGAGAATCCTTTCAGTGTTTCGTATAAGAAAAAAGAAGAATGGTTTTGTGAAGCACAAAGAAATCTGACTGATTTTCACTATGATCACTGTGTTCAATATAGAAACATTGTTGATCGCCTGGGCTTTGACCTGACTATAGATTGTAAGTTAGATTTTATTCCCTTTATACCGGTACGCGCCTTTAAAGAAAATGACTTGAAGTCAATCGATGATACTGACGTTGCTCGAACCTTAACCTCATCAGGCACGTCAGGTCAGAAAGTTTCGCAAATACATCTGGATAGAAGGAGTATTTTTCTACAATCAAGAATTTTAAGGCATATTTTCTCAGATATCTTGCCAGCTTCATCAGATATTACTTTGTTTGCGCTGGAAAAATCAGAAACTTTAAAGTCGAAAAACAATATTTCCGCTTCAATTGCTGCCATTAGGGGCTTTTCACAGTTTGCAAAACATATTGTTGCGATAATCGATGACGAAGGAAATCTAAATTTTAAATTACTTCAAGATTTTGTAGAAAAGAATCCAAAGCAGCCATTCATTCTTTTTGGATTGACAGGCGCAATTTGGTCCCAATTGCTTGAGTACGCAAAAATAAATTGTCTCTCACTGAATAAAAATAACGGAGTCGTCATTCACGGCGGTGGTTGGAAAAAATTGGTTAGTGCAGCTGTTGATAGGTCTGTTTTTAACGACACCATAAAACAAATATTGGGCATTAATTCAGTGCATAATTATTACGGCATGGTTGAACAGACAGGTTCAGTATTCATAGAGTGTGAAATGGGATATTTCCATCCCTCCATTTATTCCGAAGTATTTATAAGAGATAGCCAATTACGTGTAGCCGGGATTGGAGAAGCGGGCCTAATTCAAGTCATGAGTTTATTGGCGCATAGTTATCCTGGGCATAGTCTATTAACGGATGATATTGGAGTAATTGAAGGTATAGATTGCTGCTCATGCGGAAGAAAAGGAAAGTTTTTTTCTGTCCTTGGGCGAGCACCTGGCGTAGAATTACGGGGATGTAGCGATGTTGCGAACCCCTAATTCAAGTATAAAGAACATTAAAGTTGTCTGTGGTTGCAGCACAATAGAACAACGTGCATTAGATAGTTTTTCCGACAATGCTATAGCGTTTCTGGATGAAGTTTCGACTGTAATTCGTAACAATAAAAATTTGAATTCATATACTGACATAAAAACATTTGGGTTTTGGTGCCGCAAAAAAAATCTAATGAAAATTAAGTTGAGTTTATCCGAAGCGTGTAAGTCCATTGGGCGCGGTATCGTATTTCACGTGGCTCCATCTAATGTGGCGTTGACATTTGCATATTCACTTGCGTTTGGCTTATTGGCAGGAAACGTCAACATAGTAAGGGTCCCCTCAAGAAAATTCGAGCAAGTTAGAGTGTTTTTAGATATCGTGGACGTAATTTTAAGAAAAACAAAGCACAGAAAGATTCGTAGCTATATCAGTCTCGTGCAGTATGATCGATCAGATTCCATCTCGAAAGCTATTTCAGCAATCTCTGATGCTAGGTTAATATGGGGAGGCGATGCAACTATTCAGAACTTTAAGAATTATGCAACTAAACCAAGATGCCTCGACCTTACATTTTCAGATCGATATTCAATTGCATTAATGAACCCGTCAGAGATGAAAGATCTTACAGATGCACAGTTATCAAAAATAGTACAACGTTTTTTCAATGATGCTTATTTAATGGATCAACGTGGATGTTCATCGCCTCAATGTGTAATATGGAATAGTCATCACTGGGATCAAGAAAAGACACGTTTTTGGGCATCATTGACAAAATTTGTGGGTGAAAATTATGATCACGATATTTCGACAGCTGCGGAAAAACTTTTTTCCATATCTCACTCCGCTATCAACTCACGTGTAGATTTTAAAGCGTTGCGATCAGATTTTCGAGTTGTCCGTTTAAGGGCAAATGAAATTAAGAATTTCGATACTGTAAAATGCGAATTTGGGACATTTCTAGAAGCGTCGATTGCGAATTTGGACGAATTAAATGAAATGATTAATGACCGATTTCAAACTATTGCGTACTTTGGTGTGTCCAGACGAGACATCGAAAATGCTATTTTTAAAGATGATGGAATGGGAGTGGATCGAATTGTACCTATAGGGCGCGCCTTTGACATGGGGCATGTTTGGGATGGGTATAATGTAATAAAAATGTTGTCACGAACAATTGGAGATTAAAAATCAATTTTAAGAACGACAATTTTAATTTAGAGAAGTCAGAGATATCTGGCTTGCTTGATATAGTTGATCCTTTTTTGTTGATTGACAAAGTAAAGTGGGATTCAAGCAAAAAAAAAGCTTTTGGTTGGTTAGATATTACTGAGGATATGTGGTTTTATAAATGTCACTTTGTAGATGAGGGAGTTATGCCCGGAGTTTTGCAAACTGAAGTTATGCTTCAAACGACTGTAGCAGGTATATGCTGTGAATATTCTATTAGGGCAGCAGAATGTTTAATTAATAGTTCAAATGTGAATTTTTTTTCAATAATTAAAGGTCCCGGGCTCATCGAAGTGATATCAACAGTGCGTAGCAATGAACTTGGCCTCATAGAAGCTAAAGCAGAGCTAAATTTCAAAAATAAGAAAGTGGCATTAGGTAAATTCCGCTTTGTAAGACCCTTTCAATTTAAAGTTCCTGTGGTCTAAAGAGATAAAAAATGGATGTTGAAACGTTTGCTATCGATCTAAGCTACTTTGCGCTTACTTTAACACGGTCGGAAGACCAGCCGGAATTAAAAGTGCAAAAAATGCATATGGGAGCAATGACTAATCAGGAAATAGTGATCAGGGTTTCATATTCTTCGATTAATTATAAAGATCAACTTATGTCTAAAGGGAATCCAGGCTTAGTGCGCCGCTTCCCACATGTGCTTGGGATCGATGCAGTTGGGTCGGTTGTAATTTCGCACTCAACTCGATTTAAAGTTGGGGATGATGTTATGGTAATAGCGACCCCTTTAGGTCAAAATATTCCGGGCGGCTTAGCGGAATATGTAAAAGTACCATTAGATTGGGTTATGCATGTCCCACGAAAAATGACTTCAAAACAAATAGCTAGCTTAGGTACGGCAGGTTATACAGCCGCGCTTGCTTTTTTGGAACTAGAGAAATCTAATATAATTACCAAAGAAGGACCAGTATTAATAACCGGGGCTTGTGGTGGCGTCGGTATGACCGCCGCATCACTTTTGCTAGCGAAGGGATATGAAATTGAAGTCGTATCGACCAGCACGAAGTTAAATGATATTTACGATGGCTGCAAAGGTGCCAGTTGCCTTGGTTATGATGATTTTATAAAGCAAAACTCTTTCCCTCTACTCAAACCAAAATATATTGGGGCTATAGAGAATGTCGGTGGTAGAGCTTTATCAGTAGCCTTAAGATCCATGAAAGAAAGTTCGAAGTTATGTGCTGTAGGCATGGTGGTTTCAGAGAAAATCGATGTAAGTATTATGCCTTTCATTTTACGAGGTATTCAACTTCAAGGAATTAATGCTGAAATAAGTGATAATAAAACACGGCACTTGGTATGGGACTTAATCTCAAATCAATATTTTGCTTTACCAATCAGTCCTAGTATCCGTGAATGCACGCTTAGCGAAGCCTGTGAGTATATGCGTGGAAAAAATCCTTTGCCTGGACGTGGGCGTGTGTTGGTAAATGTGGCAGGGTCGAATTAGCGATAAAAAATAATCATTATTTTGAATCATTTTCTTGCGTCAGCGGTATCAACAGATCGTAGTCGATTTCTTCAAGCGATCTATTGTTTGGGAATAGCGTGACAGCATCAGGCCTCAGTATAGAGAGTACTTTTTCATTTGAAAAATACAGTTCAATTAGTTTTGCGAGTATTGCATCCCAGTAAACCCGATTTTTTGCCGGCGTATGTCTAATGAAATCGTCAACACTTAACTCGCGGCTATCGTGGAAATTAGGGAAAATCCTAACTATGTCTTTCAATTCATTTAACTCATTAACGTTAATGTAGTATTCAATCTTAATACTACATTCAGAGAAATTAGGTAAGCCTGAAGCTTCATCGCCGGGGAATAAGCAATTTAGAAATTCTTCAAGTTTCATATCGTGCGTGTCTTTCAATTCGATCCGTTAGGTAAAGCGCAACAGACTGTATAGTATTTGCTGGGTTTACGCACGATCCGGTAACAAAAACGCTAGAATCAACGATATATAATCCGTCTAAATCGTGTAATTTACCTATGGGATTTACAACCGAATTCTTTGGATTTTTTCCCATTTTAGCAGTACCCATCACATGCCAACCGGCGTTCCGGACTGGTCCATATGCAAATGATGTTATCGCACCCGCTTCTTTCATTAAGCTTTTTGCAGCTTTTAGTCCGTGACTAAGTGATAATTTAGTATTTTTATTTAAACGATAACGTAACGTTATCCCTGGTATTCCAAATCTATCTTTTTCTTCGTGATTAAGGGTAATGCAGTTATGTTTTTCGGGCAGATCCTCGCAAACAATGGTCATACTAAGTTGTTTGCGGAAATATGAATAGAAATCATTGTATAATTGAGTGCCAAAACGAAGTTGACGCCTCCTTAATAGAGTTAAAGCGGTATCAACTGGCGCACTTCCTCTCAACGCTTGCATCATGTACCCCAATTTAAAATCTGAGTTTTCACTACGATAATTCTCTAAACTAAAGAGCATGCAGCCTTGCGGGCCTATATCGACATCATATTCTTGCTTGAACAAACCTTCTACATAACCCAAGGGGTGAAGCATCAAGTTACAACCAAGCAGTCCGCTTGAATTACCTAGACCATGAGGATATTCGTTTTCTCTGGAATTCAACAAAATACGCGGAGTGCCAATTGCGCTGGCTGCAAGGATTACGTGGCGAGCGGATATTTCGTGGATGTTAGCATGCTCATCATGATATCGAACTCCTACTGCTCGATTGTGTTCAACTATTATTTCAAAAACTGCAGCTTTTGTTATTAATACTAAACCTTGAGATATTGCTCGCTGAACATAGGTAATGTCAGTACTTGATTTGGCCCCCTGAGGGCAGCCCGTATTGCAAGGACCGAGGTTAATGCAAGCACTCCGTGCACGAGTGTTTCGTGTTGATATTGCTGCATAACTTGGCCACCAGTGCCACCCCTTAGAATTGAACGCTTTTGCGAGTGTTACTCCAACTTTGCCTAGCGGTATGGGCGGCAAAAGATCATGGATATCTGGGTAGTATGGGTCGCCAGTTAACCCTGATACTGACATTTGGTATTCATTGATCTCAAAATATTTTTTTAAAGACTGATATTTAATTGGCCAGTCCTCAGATATACCATCCATCGTATTAATTTGAAAATCACGAGGTTGAAATCTTGGGAAATGTCCAGAATATAAAATTGTTGAACCGCCAACGGCATTAAAATTACATAATGCAATAGGCGATTCTTTATCATTGACTGGATAATCATAAATGTTTTGGCGTTCAGATATTACTGGCGTTAACGTTTTTTTCTTTATTTCCCAGTCAACGCTTGTTGTAGGATATTCAGACGGGTCGACCCAATCTCCACGCTCTATACATGCAACTTTATAGCCTTTAGCGGTAAGGCGCCAAGCTGCTGCAGCTCCTGCAGCACCACTACCTACTATTAAAAAGTCAAATCTTGTCATTTACGCGGCAGATATTGCTCCATTATTTCAGGAATAGTAATTAGCATTTTTGCTTCGCATGCGATTTCACCATTGGTGTATCCATAGGCATGTCCTTCGCATATGCCTCTTCTCCAAGAATCCACGAATGCCTCTATTTGTAAGCAATCACCTGGAACGACCTCTTTCTTGAATTTCACTTTGTGTTCAAGCGCATGGGTTATAGAACCTTTAAGGTCGTTTTGTGTTGTTATTGCTACCGTTAACATTTGAGCTAAGGCCTCAAGCTGTAGCGCGCCCGGCATATTGGGTCGCTTGGGAAAGTGTACTGGAAAATACCATTCATTATTTGATAAATTTTTGTAGCCCTTTGCATGTTTGCCCGGTTCCACTTCAGTGACGGCATCAATCATTAAAAAAGGATAACGGTTAGGTTGATATTCTTTTAATTGCTCTGAATTTAAACTTAGGACCATATTTTAATCTCTTCGAGTTACCAATGCTTTAGCGTATTTAGCTAATGATTAATTGATACTTTTCTAATATCTTTTTGCCTTCTGCGTAAGAGCTGAAGTCGATAATGTCATCCATCTCCATGATTATATCGAAAGCATCTTCTAAATTTGCAATCATTGCCATATGGCCGACAGAGTCCCACTCTGGAATTGAGTTATACTCCAAATCCGCACATAGTTGATCTTCGCTTACAGAAAAACTGTCCATGAAAACTTGATCATAAGTCAATTTTGTATCCAATGCCATTTCCTCCTTACCTTTAGGGCTTTTATTTATCAGGTCTAGGCTATCCGAATAATGTATTCATTAAGCATATTCAAACTAAGAATGCGTCTGATTATTTATAATTCACTTCAATCGATTTTTTAAATATCAAAGTCTTCAATTACATCTGGCGTCAATCTATCGCCCGGCTTCAAATCAACTATTGCGCGTTTCCCAATAACTTTTTGAAAAAATTTAGGCTCCAATCCAAAAGATGGACGAATTGAACGAATATTTTCAGCACTAAAAACTGAACCAGATTTTATTTCGTGCGTAACATAAAGTGATCTACGTCCAGATAGACTAGCTCGTGCCGATGGCGGGATGTCAAAAGTAACTTCGCCTAGTGTTCTACGAACGCCTAACAATTTTTCTTTGAATGAAGATAGTTCAGAAATCTGCATTGAAAATCGACTGTCTACAGATACTTTATCTTCATCCAATTTGAAATGTTTTTCAATGATCGTGGCTCCTAATGCCACGGCTGTGAGCGCTGCGATTTCACCCTCACTGTGATCGGAATAACCAATCGGGCATCCGTAATTTTCAGCAAGATATGGGATCATACTCAAATTTAAATCATCGAGTGGTGCAGGATATGCCGACGTACATTTTAAAATTGCAAATTTATTTTGATAGTTTTTTATTATTGTCAAAACTTCTTCTAATTCAATTTCTGAAGTTAAACCAATAGATAAAATTATTGGTTTACCAGTTTTACACATATCCGTTAGCAATCCATAATCGCTTATTTCTGGAGAAGCCAACTTGTAAGCTGGGCAATTAATGCTCTCTAAAAATTCTACCGCGGTTGAGTCAAACGGTGAAGCAAACCAAGGTTGATTAGCGTCATCGCATCTTTTGGCTAACTTGGTAATCCAATCCCAAGGTGTATAGGCTTTCGAATAAAGATCATATAAATATTTATAGCTTTTCCATATTGATGTATCAGAAACGGTGAAATCTTTCTGATTACATTTCAGAGTGATAGTATCAGGAGTATATACTTGAAATTTTATAATATCGGCTCCCTCTGAAATTGCGCTATCAACGAATTTTAGAGCGTGATGAAGAGAACTCGCATGATTACCTGACATCTCTGCGATTAAGGTGGGACGACTGTTTTCTGATGAAGTGATTTTTTCAAAAATATCCGATTTCATAAATGCATTTCCATAAAATCAAATTCTTTACGCGAGACGCAAAAAATATTTTCTGCTCGGATTATAGAACTCTCTTTCGCTGATGTGAAGCCCGCGCGTGTGTTAAGTGACTTTGCAACAACATTTTGTTTCCGCATGCAAATCAACCATAAATTCCCAGCAAAGTTCGATTTCAAATATTTTACTTGATCTTGAATGAGTCTGCTAGCGGCTCTCAACTTGTTGTCCGTTCCTACAGCCGGCATCCATCCCGAAATTACAAAATTTCCTAATTCATCGCTAACTAATTTAGTCCAATGAAATGCAATTATTTTTTCATTTTCGCATAAACAAAATCGGTTTACGTCATTTTTGAGCCACCAGTTCAAATGCTCTGGCCAACCAATTATGTGCGTAGGGTCTGATGAATTACATCTTACAAAAGCTTGGTTGCGCGCATTTAGGTAAGCACGGCAATCACCAATTTCACACGGGCGGGAGGTGAGCTTGATATTGATATCATTTTTTCTGAATCTGTCCGGATCTTGGTTCGAGGCTCTTTTATAGCTCTCAATCAAAACTGTAGCGGTGCGTTCTGGGCCTTTCCCATCTAATTTATGGTTGGGAGATGCTAATAAATTCGACAACCATTCGAAATTTTTATTTGTGAAGTCCCATAAATCAGAAATAGTAACTCTATTTTGTGCTTCTTCAAAATTTAAGTGCAACAGGTGCCCTAAATATGGCCAGGACTCTGGTGAGTCACGCCCGTCAATATCTAGTGTAACAGAAAAAGGAAGCACATTGCTAATTAGACATTCATATGTTGTCGTTCCAGCAGGGCCGACAACGATATCGTAATTTATAAGATTACTTGTAAGATTTTTTATATACGGAATGATTTCCACATTATTTAAAATTTCGAGTTCATCAACTATATCGGATATGAATTTTTTTGCTCCTGGCGTTGTGCACAAAATTTCTAAAGCAAATTGATAATTCTTTGCAGCTTTAACTGTCTCATACACCAGCGGTTTGATCCTCCCGTATGCACTAGCACCACCAGCATGTAATAGTACCTTTTTAATTTTTGTTTTATTTCTTACCTTGGAATGCTGCTTTTCTACGGCCTTAGCGAGAATAAACTCATTTCCAATATGCCAAGTAGCAAATTGTGGGTTATTAAGTTCATATTTATTTTTGCTGGATCTATTGTTAAATACAAGATTGCCATCATGACGCATTAGATGATCGTCGATTGAAACGACAAATACATTCGCAACCTTAAGTCGTGCCTCTAGTTCGGTGAGGTTATGATATGAGTCGATTAAGAGAACGTGGAAAGGGTTCGTATACAATAATCTCAGTAACCGTTCAGTAATGTTGTTACAGTTAAGATCTATTATTTTTCCTTCAGGGAAATGTTTTTTGAAGATTTTTATGGAATGTGGTTCAACTAAAAATTCACAATTGCATCCAAGCTCTTCCATTGCTTTAGTTAGATTAATACATCTAGTTAGGTGACCCAATCCTGAATCCGATGAAAGGTCACATAGAATACGTACTTCTATTTTATTTTGCACCATAACAATCGATTTACCTGATTCATTTTGTGCTCCAATTTTACTTTCGTGTATATGATACAATTTATGGTATCAAAACTGCTATCTGATGGCATCTAATATTATACCTACAGAAGCCCATCTTGCATCAATAGGCTCTAAAATACTAATTTAGGTATACCTCTTATAACTTGGCCAATGCACGCTTTCTAATATTCATCTTTAAATTGGCTGAATTCATCAAAAATTTGTTCTAGGCACAACGCATCAAAATGAAGACACGTTTTCACGGTACAATTGAAAACAGCACGTTTGAATGTTCTCGAGTTTATGAATTTTAAACATTAAGAATTTTACAAATATTCTTTATTTGCTCCGTTTTCAAATCGACATACAACGGCAGAGTGAGGGCAGTATTAAAGTAGGCCTCAGCGTTTGGGAAGAGCTGGTCTTGTCTTCCATACTCTTTTACATAGTAAGGGAATTTGTAGATCGGTATATAATGTACGTTACATTTGATATCTAATTTTAGTAGCGTCTCGTATGCGGTATTTCTCGAATGTTTGTTACAAAACCTTACAATAAAAAGGTGATATGATGATAAATGTCCGGTCTCGATGAATTGAACTTGTAGTTTTCGTGATTGCAATTCTTCGAAATAAACGTTGGCAAGTTCGTTACGGCGTGAAACAAAGTTATTGAGTTTTTTTAGTTGCGATATTCCAATTGCGGCCTGAAGATCACTTATTCGGTAATTGTAACCGAGCTCAATCTGTTCATAGTACCATGGAGGCATTCGGGATGAATTATTCGACAATTCACGATTGATGCCGTGTGAACGAAGAAGTTTTAATCGCCTATCAACTAATTTTGAATTTGTTAACACTGCTCCGCCCTCACCCGTCGTTATCATCTTTACTGGGTGGAATGAAAAGATAGTGGCATCAGAGTATTTACAAGCTCCTATCAAGCTTCCTTGAGCCATCGATCCTAACGCATGCGATGCATCTTCGATGAGTAATATTCCATATTTCTTGCATATCTTGTGTACTTCGATAAGTTTCGTGGGGTTTCCTCCCAAGTGCACGAAAACTATCGCTTTTGGGAACTCAGACTTTTTAGTTTTTAGCAACTTTTTTTCAACATTTTCGGGAGAGATGTTAAAAGTGGTTGGGTCTATGTCAACAAACGAAATTTTCGCACCAACATATCTCCCTGCATTAGCCGTGGCTACAAAAGAAACCGGAGTCGTCCAAACATGATCGTTTTGTTCAATGCCAAATGCTATCATCGATAAGTGAAGAGCGGCTGTTGCGTTTGTTACTACCGTGCAGTAAGTCGCCCCACAAATTTCTTTTAAATCTTGTTCAAATTCGGGCACTTTTGGGCCCATAGTAAGAAAATCTGATTTCAAAACTTCCAAAACTGCTGAAATGTCATCATCGTCGATCTTATGCTTACCGTAATTTATCATAATTTTAAAAATTCAGTGCTTCAGATTTAGATCTACCCAAGAAAGTAACTCCTCCGTAGTCATCCAATCTTTATTTTTATCACTGCTGTATGAGAAATCCGATCCGACACTTTTCCCGCCTTGTTCTCGGATGGTGTCTTGTTTTGGCAAAAAGTATGGTGAATATATTTTGAAATATTCGCCAAAATCGTAAGTATATTTAGCTTCGTCGTAGCTTATCAATTGCTCATGAATTTTTTCCCCCGGTCTGACACCTATAATTTGTATTTCTGCTGTGGGATTAATTGCTTTAGCTACGTCCAAGATTTTCATAGAAGGAACTTTACGAACAAAAATTTCCCCACCAACTGCTGTTTTTAGCGCTGTCTCAACTAAATCCATGCCTTGATCTAATGTAATCATAAAGCGCGTCATATTAATGTCAGTGACAGGCATTGATTTTCCATTTCGTAATTTATCGAACAACGGCAACACAGAGCCCCGTGAGCCCATCACATTTCCATATCTAACCACACTGAAAATCGTAGCTTGAGCACCACGGTAAGAATTTGCAGCGATGAATATTTTATCAGAAACAAGCTTTGTCGCACCGTATACATTTACGGGGCTCGAAGCTTTATCAGTTGATAATGCAACTACCTTATTTACTTTGCAATCCAGCGCTGCATCTATTACGTTCATCGCTCCCAGTATATTGGTTTTAACGCATTCGAATGGATCATACTCAGCCTTAGGTACAATTTTCATTGCTGCAGCATGGATCAAAATATCAACGCCATTCAAAGCGCGTTTTAATCGATCTTTGTCTCTGACATCGCCTAGTATGAATCTTAATTTATCATTCTCAAAGCGGGCTTCCATTTCCCATTGCTTCATTTCATCACGAGAAAATATGATAACCTTACGTGGACTGAATTTATTGAGAATTCTTTCGGTAAAACCCTGTCCAAATGTACCCGTACCACCCGTTATTAATACGGTTTTATTTTCGAACATTTGATCACCAATAATTAATTACTGACGAGGGTATTAAATTATCGTAAATATTACAATAACGTTTGCTAGGAGGAAGGAAACAAAATTGCCTTCTAATGTTAACTTACAGGCATTGAATCATACATGTTGAAGAAGAAATTGCATACATTTCTTGCAATAATGCTGCAGAGTTTTTCTCGTGATGGTAATCATGCAAAAAAATTATTGAAAGATTTAGATAATCAAGATCTATCTCGTTTTAGTGAACAAGATATTATTTTAGAAAGTGAAGCAGATATTCAAAAATATTTGCCTGACGTTCTTGGCCAGGCTCTTGCCAGGACTTGGATAGATAAGCGGTTTTTAGATGCATTTTTTGACTATCCAGTTGAAATTTTGGAGCGAGGTGGCGTTTACTTGCCAGAAAAGATACAGCTAGAGTTCATTAAAGAAGAAAAAAGTAGACCTAAAGTGACCGTATTTGAGAAGACAAAAAATGGCCGGAAAAAAATCTTGGAATTAAAACTCATTATGGTGGCTGAGCAATGATTACCATGTTTTTTCGAATACTGTTTATCTTAATGATTGCTACTAAACCTGTGAGAGCAGAAAAGCATCTTGCGGATATAAACGTCGATGAAAGCTTTATGACAGCAGTTAAATTGGTGGAGAAGAAACAATATATCGATGCCGTAAATATTTTTAATCTGCTAGCTCAACAAGAAGTCCCTGAAGCACAATTTAATCTGTCTCTCCTGTTATTTAATGGGCTGGGCGTCCCTAAAAATTTCAAGCAGGCTCTCGTTTGGTCTTGGAAAGCTTATTTGAATAACCATGAGAGTGCCATCAACCAAGTGAATGATATTTTGGAAATCGTAACTCCGGAATTGCAAAGTGCGGTCGCTGATGAACTTATTCAAGAACTTACTGAGATTGCAAAAAATGGCGATGCGACAGCTGCTCTGAAATTAGGAATTACCTTTACAGAGTTGATGGTCGAACCAGATTATGCGAGTGCGTATGTTTGGCTTAGTATTGCGCAGGCCTTTGGGATTGAAGAAGCAAGCCCAATAATGGTCAATGTCACAGAGCAATTGGCTATTGAAGAGGTTATTGTGAAACAAGATGAAGCGGCTAAGCTTTTCGCTGAAATAACTGGAAAGTGATTATTTAGGAGCGATATTCTTTACAAAATCGAGCACTTCGATTCGGTTGTTGGTTACTTCTTCCAACTCTACTAAAGTAGTTTGGAGCTGATTAATTAAAATCTGTACGTCTGATTTAGAAGACTCTGAGTGGCGATCCGATAATGCGTTAATGATAATTTTTAGATGAGAAATTTTTTCTTCAGTTATGTTGTCTTCAGGCACAATCATACTGTCTAGTTTCGAACTGATTGAAACTAGCTGGTCAATAATGTCGTTTGAAAGCATGAATAAGGTTGCCTTTTAACCGTTTTTGATGCTTTCAAACATTTTACCGCTTATGGCATTCAAATCAATTGGATAGCGTCCTTCCGATACCTTTTGACGAATTTCATTCACAAGCTGAATATTTACGGGTGGTTCACTAGAAAGCGACTTGACCTTATCTGCGATCGATAAAGATACATCAACAGAAGCCTCTACAGAAGTCGCATTGCTCGCTGCAGGCGTTGAATTATTATCCATTACTTTTCCGCGCGACTTATTCTGGTCATGAACAGCACTCGATCCAAAATTTGGATTATGTCTTACTGATTCAACCATTTTGAAATCTCCTTTCGAGATATTCTACGACCCGGATGACTCACATGTTAGTCAAAGGTGTAACTTTTTTTTCACCTATTACAATAGCAGTTAGGATTCTGCCTGATCTGCTATTCTTAACTTTAATCATATCACCAAGTTGTCCGGCTTCAAGTGCGATCGCGTTGACCGTAATCGACAGACGTGAATTATCAGCAATTAATAATACAGCTTTGCCTTTTTCAACAGGATAAACAATTTCAAGTTGTCTAGTCTTTATCACTGCCCCACGGGCCAAGTTAAATTTTGCCTTTCGTCCGATGACTTCTGACATGCTGGTAAAACCACCAGGTAAGTCGTCAGAAATTTGAAACGAATAGGCAAGATGATCTTCCGTTAAAACTTCACCCTTCGTTATATTTTTTCTAACCACGACCGTTTTGGATTTTAATGGATCAAACGTATTCTCAAATTCTTCTTCAATTTGAAAAGTTTGATTGTTTCTTAAAACTGTAGACCAATTTTCGGAAACACAAGTTACTTCAACGGTGCTCCAATCATTTTCCATACGTGGCGCAAAACTAAGCGGTTTGCCACATTTGAAAAATGTGCGCTTGTCCGAAACCATTAAGTCGAGGGACGTTCCACTACTGGTTACAGCCGACTTGGCTTGTGCTTTTATGTCAAAACCAGTGATACGCTCAGATGCTTGCACTGCGTTTAAGCCTGTCCATATTAGGACACTGAATGTAAGCATAAATAATCTTAACAAAGCCATGACTTCAAATCCCGCTTAGAATGTGTACAGCGCTCGCTCTTAACGAGGCGTAATCTTTTAAATTAGATACTGGTGAAAGAGCGGCACTATGCTGTCCAAGCGTTTTAATTTTTAAGAAAACGTCTTTTCCAGTTTTATCTTTTGAAACGATTAAGTCGTTTGGGCCAATTCCTTCCGCACTGCCAAAATCCAGAGAGATCTCTTTATTCACGATATTAATCTTTGGCGATATATTGATGCAGTCTAAATGCTGCAGGTGGCTTGCTACACTTTTTGTAAGAAAGCTGTATATTTCATTCTCTGTTTGCTTCCAATTTCGGCGAGACTTGGCAACCGAAATATTGTTAAGCGTTTTATAGTCTACGATGAAATCGCTCGCGTAAGTATTATTCAGTATGGTCGAACCATACCGATTTGTTTGTACATTTACGCTAACCTTTAGCGCAGATGTCTTCCCCAGAATGTTTCGATTTACCAGTGGCTCATAATTGACGTCTATAAGCATGTCATAAACGTCATCTGAAACGTTGGAGCGCTTCAAACGATACAACTGGTTTGAATTTTGATTATTTTTTTCCGCTGATATCACTTTTATTGATGAGCTAAAATCAAGCCTCAAAAAATTTTCTTGGATTGCAGCAGGCTGTAAGCTTGCCCAGGGTAAGAGGTTATTTTTTTGCGAATTCAAAGAGATTGATGTTGGGATGTCTTGTGTTGGCACCTTACGACAGGAATTGGGAGCAACAGCCTGTTCCAAATATGCATAAAGAAACTTCACATCAATTTCATATTGATCACCATTTTGGCGCTGATTTAGAATTTGGTATTCAAATATGCGGATATTGGTCTGGCTCTGAATTTGATCGATCAGCAATTGACCGTCTTCTACCAGAGAAAAACTTTTGATTTTGTGAGTACTATCGACAACTAATTTATGGAGTGCATTTTCTAATGCACGAGTGCTGAAGGTTTCCGTACTTAATTGAGCGGTAATTGGTGTTCTACCAGTTATGGTCTTTTCTTGAAATTCAACTGTACTTGCCGCTGCCGCGTCAAGGTCGCTGAAACAAAACATTGCCGCAAAAATTAAAGACCAAACATATTTCATCATTGCACACAAGCTTACAAAAGTCCCTTGCGATAAGCCTTAACAAGACGATTAATATGTGTCTCGCTCACCGCCAACTCAACTTGGTATGTGTCATTGCTCGTTGGTTCAATTTTCACTGTGCGCGCTCCTATAATCAAACCATTGAGCGCTGCTGCCAATTTATCGGACGTTAATACTGCTTCGCCAATAGTTGTTTCACCCTCAACCCGGATCCCATGGATTTGCTCAGTTAGGCTTCTATATGCATCAAGTTTCGCCGCACGCATCGCCATTAATCTGCGCTGGTTAATGTTTTTCGACGGCTGGATGGATACGGAAGAAAACCCAATTGCCGATATACTTGGAACATAAAACTCCGACGTTTCTGCAATTCTGCGTTCACCGAGCAAAGACCTGGAGGTATTGATTGCTTTTGCGCTCTCGTTATCTGTGGAGAGCAGTGGAACTGTGGGCATTCTGAACGACGTTTGACCTGCACACCCGCTCATGAAAAAACCAAGCATGAACAGAACAAGTGATTTAGATGCGATATTCATATGCTTTCCTTAAAAGTCAAAATTCTGAGAGAGAATGCAAATAGCGTGCCACCTCTGAAGAATACCGGAACAGGCGCGTTTGATACCCAATATCTGCTTCAAGCACATACTGAAAATTAGAATTGGTACACTTTGTGCTTTTATACATTCGTATGATTTTTTTGAGTGAAAGCTGTATTGAAAAATCTTTCAAAACAATGGGTTAACGTGTCAATAAACTGACATCTTGAAAAGGCAGAATTATGGAAAGATTGCAATCTTTGGGACTTCCGGCGGAAACACCAAAATTTGTGAATGTTTTGATGCCGTTCGGTATTATTGCTCTCGTGGCTATGCTCGTGCTGCCCCTTCCAGTCGCGCTTTTGGATACGTTTTTCGTTGTTAATATTACGCTGTCATTGCTTATTTTGATGGTTGCGTTGCACACGCAGCGGCCACTAGATTTTTCTTCTTTTCCAAACCTTTTGCTTATCGCCACAGTATTGCGTCTTGGATTGAACGTTGCATCCACACGGATTGTTTTAAAAGAGGGGCATACCGGTCCTGATGCTGCCGGAAGAGTCATTGAAGCTTTTGGTGATTTTATCGTTTCAGGAAATTATGCGGTAGGCCTATTTGTTTTCTCCATTCTCGTAATCATCAATCTGGTTGTTATCACGAAAGGTGCAGGGCGCGTATCTGAAGTCTCGGCGCGTTTCACTTTGGATGCTTTGCCTGGAAAACAGATGGCGATTGATGCGGATTTAAATGCGGGCATTCTCACTCCAGAGGAGGCGAAGGAAAGACGCGCTGATGTTGCCAAAGAAGCCGATTTTTACGGGTCTATGGATGGTGCTTCAAAGTTCGTTAAAGGAGATGCGATTGCAGGCATTCTCATTCTAGTCATTAATGTTGTTGGTGGACTTATTATCGGTCTTTTGCAGCATAACTTACCAATTGGCGTTGCAGCCCAATCATACATCTTGCTTGCAATCGGTGATGGCTTGGTGGCGCAAATACCCTCATTATTGTTGTCTATTGCCACTGCTATTATCGTAACGCGCGTATCCTCAGCTGAGAATATGTCAGAGCACATATCGTCCCAAATAAACCTATCCGCGGCGTGGCTTCCTACCAGTCTGGTCATTTTTACTCTCGGTCTCATCCCAGGTATGCCCAACACGTTATTCATTATCTTTGCTATTATCACGGCAGCTCTTGGTTTTTTTGCGCGTCGTAAAGAGACCAGCGAAGTTATTGAAGACAAAGAAGTAGATGAAACGGCTGATGTAGATGAAAACGCATTTGATGTCAGCTCGGTAAAAGACGATGCTAAGATTTCTTTGAATATTGGTTTTGGCCTCGTAAATTTGGTTTCTGAAGCTGATAGTGCGAGCCTGGTGCCAAGTGTGACAAAGCTAAGAAAAGACACTTCAAAGCGACTGGGTTTTGTTATTCCAGGAATAAGAATACGCGATGATATCGATTTAGAGCCAGCACAGTATCAAATAAAAATTGGTCAAAAAATTGTGGCAGATGACACCATTTACCATGAGAAAATACTCGCAATTCCCGGCGAGGGTGTTCAAATGATGGTCGATGGCATCGAAGTAAAAGATCCATCATTTGGTGTAGATGCAGTTTGGATTGAGCCAGAGCTAGAGAATGATGCGCAATCAAAAGGATATGTGACTATTGACCCTACATCTGTACTCGTCACTCACCTAGGCCAAATTCTTACAAATCATGCTGCTGATCTTCTTGGGCAAGATGAAGTTCAAGAGCTTTTAGATAATCTAGAGATCACACAACCAAATTTGGTACAATCGATCATTCCTAAGGTTATACCTCTTCATCAGCTCACGAAAGTTCTGCAAAATCTTCTACAAGAAGCCGTTCCCGTTTCTGATCTACATGTGATCATCAGTGAACTTGCCTCAATGAATATCCAGAAACTTAGTAATGAAGATATTTCTGAGGCGCTTCGTCCAAAACTTGTACCTTTGCTTATTCAGAAACTTTCAAAGTTTAAAGATACTTTGCCCCTACTAACATTGGCCCCAGATTTGGAGCAGCTAATTTTGACTTCAGTGAGACAAAATCCAGATGAAAAAATGCTGTTGCTGGATAGTGGATTGGCAAAGAAAATTTTATCCAATTTGAACGATGCTTCTGAAGCTCTCAGTGCTGAAGGAAAAGCAGCATTTCTGATAGTTGCACCACAAATTCGCAGACATGTTGCAAATTTTGTGCGTTCGCAACTTCCTGCGATTAACGTTCTGAGCTTTACGGAATTACCTGAAAACCGTAGTGTCGAAATTGCCTTTACGATTGGCGGGGCAGAGCCAGATGAATCTCAATGATGCTTGGAGGCCATGAGATGCCAGAGATTACTGTAACAGCATTAGATAG